>FWPU01001845.1_pt1 | contig 46587 bp, 41 predicted proteins | sample 2228361 | NCBI WGS metagenome assembly FWPU01 (sample SAMEA103939777, study PRJEB20133) | metagenome
TTTGTCGTCGTCAGTGTCTTCCTCACTCTTTACGGAGGCATGCACCTCTACATCTTCAGGAAGGCGAGCGCCGCGTTTTCCGTGAGCCCCGGTGCCTTTCTCCTTGTCCTGACGTTCCTGCTCCTTGCGCCGCTCGTTGCGGAGATTCTCAAGGGCGTGAGGGTGTTTGCTCTGGCGCAGCCCCTCGGCTGGATCGGATACGTCTGGATGGGCTTTGCCTTCCTGTTCTTTTTCTTTTCTTTGTCTCTGGATCTTGGCGTCTTTCTGCTTCGGGGGTGCGGCAGGTTCTTCTGCGGTGAGACCGGCAGCCTTTGGGCTCCCTCGCCTTTTCTGAGGTTCTTTGTGCCTGCCGGCCTCGCTCTTGCGGCGGTTGTGCACGGTTTCTTCGCGGCCCGCCAGATCCGCCTGGAACAGGTGCGGATCGAGACGGCCCGGCTCGGGCCGGGCTCGGCGCCGTTTCGCATCGCGCAGGTTTCCGATCTCCATCTGGACCTGTGGAGCGACAGGGGGCGGATCGAGCGAATTGCCGAAACGATCGAATCCCTGAAGCCGGACCTTCTGGTCTGCACAGGAGACCTGTTCGACCTCGACCCGGACCGATTGGGCCCATGCCTGGAGCCTTTTCGGAAGCTCGCTCCGAAGTTTGGCAAGCTGGCCGTTACCGGCAACCACGAAGGGTACATGGGGCCTGCCAGGACCCGGGCCGCTTTCGACCGGGCCGGGTTCCGGGTGCTTGCACAGGAAGGCGTCACCGTGAACGGGAACATTCACATCGCGGGCGTGGACGATCCTGCCGTCCACAACCGGATCCGCATGGACCGGCAGGCCGAAAGAGAGCTTCTGGAGAGACTCCCGAGGCAGGGCTTCGCCGTGCTTCTCAAGCATCAGCCGCGGGTGGATCGGGAATCGGCGCAGCGGTTCGACCTGCAGTTGTCCGGCCATACCCACGGGGGCCAGATCTTCCCGTTTCATCTGATTTCCCGGCTGGCCTATCCGGAAGCCAGGCCCGGCCTGTCGCGGCTGGCTCCCGGCAGCCGGCTCTACGTGAGCCGGGGGACCGGAACCTGGGGCCCGCCCATCCGGTTTCTGGCCCCGCCAGAGATCACCGTGATCGACCTTGTCCCGGAAACACCGTGATCCGGTCCTTCAAAGGGCGGCGGCCGGTGACAGTCCGGTATGCTCTTTTCCAGATTACCCGTGCCATCCTTGGAGCTCCAGGTTCGTCAGGCCTGCCTCCCGGGCCCAACGGACGACCTCTTCATATTCCTGGCGGGTAATCTTTCTGGAGATCTCCGGAAACTCGAAGGCCCGGAACACGGGCGTATACTGAGACATGATATTCACGTATGTGTCCTTCGGCAGATGAGTTGCGATCCAATCCATAACCCTGGCGGATCCTGCGACACGGTTCGGAAGGACCAGATGACGGATCATGAGGCCCCTGCGGATCAACCCGTCCCTACCGGGCTTGGCCACGCCTACCTGCCGGTGCATTTCCAAGAGGGCCGCCTGGGTCCCTTCCGGGTAGCCCCTGGCTCCCGAGGAGAACCGTGCGGCCATCTCTCCGTCAGCGTATTTGAAGTCCGGAAGATAGACATCCACAATTCCGTCGAGCAGTTTGAGGATCTCCACCCGTTCCCACCCGCAGGTATTGTATACGACAGGAAGTCTGAGACCTTTCGCAGCAGCCCTGTCCAGGGCCAGAACAATGTGCGCCGAGTAATGCGTGGGGGTAACGACGTTGATGTTGTGGCAGCCCCTCACTTGAAGGGAGATCATCATTTGAGCCAGATCGTCCAGGCTCTTGGGTTCGCCGTGCCCGAGGTGGTTGATCTCGAAGTTGATGCAGAAAACGCACCGGAGCCCGCAGTTCGTGAAGAAAACCGTCCCCGAGCCCCCTCTGCCGACAAGAGGCCTTTCCTCGCCGAAATGGGGGTGGAAGGAAGAGATCATCAACTGGGACGTGGACTGGCAGAACCCGTGTTCCCCCTGCAATCGGTTTGCGCCGCATTCCCTTGGGCAGAGCGCACAGCTTTCCATGATGGCCCAGAGGGCTTCGCCCCTTTTTTTCAGCTCCCCGCTCCGGTGAAGAGAAAGATAAGCCGGGACGAAATCATCTTCCCCGTGTCTCGGCGAAGAAGGCGTCGGCTTTTGGAGCGCAATGTCCTCCTGCGTCTCAGGTTTTTTCTTGCGGTTGCATGTGGGTAGAAACCCCAGGCCGCACAAGCCTGCCAGGGCAGCAGCGGCGCTCAGGCCATGGCCGAGGAACTCTCTCCTGGATTTTCCTGTCATGGGAGACGTTCTCACATTTTCGGGTCGGGGTCGGATCGGTCGTTTTGTCATGCTCGTTTCATGAAAGAAAATATAGCACAGGAATTTCTCGCTTACACGCACAATCCTATGCAGGGGTGTGAAATCTTCTTGCGAAACGGTTTTGGCTCGGTTTAGACTTTCGCCCGAACGGGGAAGGGGAAAGGGGAGCCGGAGAAAAGCCTCCTTTCCCGGCGGATCGCCGGGGCGGCGTTTCCGAAGAATCTCGGGCAGCACGTGTCGATTTTCCGGGGAGCGCAGGATGACAGGGAGCGAACTGGCAGAGAGATTCAAAGCCTATGTGTCCCACCGGATGCCTGAGGCAGAAGGGATCGAAATTCCGCAGGTCTCTCCGATTTTTGGGGGCGCGTCCCGCGAGACCTTCAGTGTGGAGCTCAAATACGCGCTTCGGGGCAAGCCTTCGTGCCAGAGGCTCATTGTGCGCAGGGAGTGCGAGGCCGGCATTATCGAGACGAGCATCCGGACCGAGTACCTGGCGTATGGAGCTTTCCAGCACTCGGATGTGCCGGTTCCACGCCTGGTGTGGGCCGAGGAGGATTCCGAGTGGCTGGGCAGGCCCTTTTATGTCATGGAGGAGATTGTCGGCTGTCAGGCGCTGCATGTCCTTTTTCGTGCGCCGCCCTTCGAGGCCTTGCGCGAAAAGGTGGGGAGCGCGTTCTGCCGGATCATGGGAAGGATCGCCGCCACGGATCCTGCTCAGGTCGGGCTGGAGGACAAGCTGGAAGCCGTTGCCCCCGGTGAGTGCTGGAGGCGGGAGCTGGACTACTGGGAGAAGTACGCCGGCCAGAATGAGCTGGAACCCCAGCCGGTCCTGAAAGCCGCGATCCGCAGGCTCCGGCGCCGTCCGCCGCCCCCTCCCCCGCGCACGGTCATCGTGCACGGAGACATGAGAGCCGGCAACTTCCTGTTCGATGAAAAAGGGGAGATCCGAGCTGTCCTGGACTGGGAGATGATGCATCTGGGCGATCCCCTGGAGGACCTCGCGTGGTCCATGAACCGGCTCTGAACCTGGTCCGAGCCGGATCGCATCGGGTACATGATTCCCCGTAAACAGGGCATCCGGATCTGGGAGGAAGCGAGCGGATTTCGCGCGGACCCGGAGGCCCTTGCGTGGTGGGAAATTTTCACGTCCGTGAAATCCATGGCGATCTGGCTCTCGATGAACAAGAAGTTCGCCACCGGCGCCAACACGGACCCCGTGGTCGGCTATGGCGGGATCTGGGCGCTGGACTTCCAGAGGAGGATCCTCCTGGATCAGATGAGGAGCCGGCGATGAGACCTGCCTGCGAAGACATCCTGCGGATTCTGAGCAATTCGCTGGTATCAGACTACGTGCCGAACATCCCGGCCGAAAAGTCCAGAACGGACCTCGGATTGATGGCTCTCATGCTCGGGGTTGTAAACGAAGAAATCGACCGCTCGGCTGCGCGCCGCGTCGAGGAAAACCGGGACCTGCGGGACCTTTTCCTGAAGGTTCTGCCCATGGTCCAGGACCCCGGCTTGAGAAGACGGTTGGAGCAAGCCGTCGCAACCCGGGAGGAGGACTACCGGATTTCTGCGCTGGATCGGCTGAACGCAGATCTGCTGAAGATTCTCATCGAGCTCCACGAACATGTGGAGGAGCTGGAAGGACCCGAGGCCCGCGAAGCGGAGGAGGCGCTCTGGCAGGCCGTGGAGGGCTGGACCCGCAGGCGCACCTTTTCGACGAACGAACTGTTCGAAACCATGCTTCTGGCGGCGGCTCTGCAGAAGTTGGGCTCCTGAAGACGAGGAAGCGCGGGACCGGATGCTCCGGTGCTGCCATGACCGGGAGGCCTGAAAAAACCGCTTTCGGTGGATTCGGTTTCACGGCTCCGGAAAGATTTCTCGCGGCGCCTCGGGGAAGCGGGAACGCAGACATTTGTAGTAGCGGCTTTTGTCTCGGCAGTCCGGATCGTCTTCACAGTCGCCGCAGCAGGGCCGGCACTCCTCCACGGTCCACAGTCCAGTCCGGCTGTACCGAAGCAGACATTCGAGCGGCTCGTAGCGGTCCCTGCCGTCGGCAGAGCGCGGATCTGTCTCCACCCAGGCCCATCCGCCCAGTACCCGCATATGTCGGACCGTGAAAAGAGCCTTCTTCCCGCCCTTCTCCGGCACAAGCTTCCTGAGGGCGTCGAGGATCGCCTTCCGCTCGGCAGAACCCGGGGGCGGGTTGCGGGCTTCTTCGGAGCTCTTCGGGTTTGTCGAAAGAGACTCTGCCAGCGCGGGCCCGACCAGAGCCGTTCGGGCCGGCCGGGAAAGCGCGGAGCCGCAGAGGAGCAGGGCGAGAACGGCAAACCACAGGCGGACCAGCCCCGACACCGGCTTGCGTGTCTTTGCGTTTTCTTCCATTCTCTCTCCCAGGATCTTTGTGAGGAACAAAGGATGCTCCAGGGCCTTTGATGCAAACCTAGCCCCGAGGGGCCTTTTCCGTCAACAGCGCGAGGGAGGGGAGGACGATGCGCGAAACGGGGTCGGTTCCTGCGACCGAGGCCGAGATCCGAAGGCACCTTGCCCGGAACCTGGTTCTGGGCGAGATTTTCGCCCGCACGGCCAGGAAATATCCTGGAAAACCGGCGGTCGTGAGCGAGGAGGGCACGCTCACTTACCGGGAGCTTGACGAGCGGGTGAACCGGCTGGCCGCCGCATGGCTGGATCTGGGCGTCTCCAGAGGGGACAAGGTCGCGGTGCTCATGCCAAACAGCATACGGACGATCGAGTCCTACTATGCCGCTCACAAGTGCGGCGCTGTTGTTGTGCCGGTGAACATACGACTGAGCCCCAAGGAGGTGAAATACATTCTCGATCATGCCGATGCCCGCGTTCTTGTTTACGACGAGGCTCTTGAGGAGACCGTCCGGGTACTTCGGCAGGAGCGGACAGGGATCGAGCACTGGGTTGTGGCAGGCAAGGCCGGCCGGCCCGACACCCTGGAGTACGAAAAGCTTCTCCTTGCAGGCCGGGACGAGGAACCTCTGGTGCCGGTCGATGACGACGACGTCTGCTACATTGCGTACACGGCCGGCACCACCGGCCTGCCCAAGGGCGCGATGATCACCCACAAGAACGCGGCGATGACTGCGATGATCTCGGTGGCGAGCTTCCGGATCGGGGCCGAGGATCGCTATTTTGTCGCGCCGCCGATCTTCCACGTGGCGGGCTATGGCGCGGTGAACATCTGCTTCCAGGTCGGCGCGACAGTCCTTCTCAAGCGAAGTTTCGATGCGAGGGAAATCCTCAGGTTCATGGCCGCTGAGCAAGCCACCCTGGCCGTCCTCGTGCCGGTCATGTGGAACCTGATCGTGAAAGATCCAGAGCTGAGCCGCTTCGACCTGCGTTCGCTCAGGCTCGGCCTGAGCGGCGGGGCGGTCCTTCAGACCGAGATCAAGCGGAAGGTCCGGGAGGTTTTCCCGAACTGCGCAGGGATCGTGGACATTTTCGGGCAGACCGAGGCCGCCCCCACGTGCGCCCTGCTTCCGGAGGAGGCCGAACGGAAGCCCGGCTCGGTGGGGCGGCCCCTGCCCCACATCGAGATCCGGGTCGTGGGAGAAGACGGAAGGGAGGTCCAGCCGGGCGAGGTGGGCGAGATCCAGTACAGGGGCCCCACGACTTTTCTTGGCTACTACAAGGACCCGGATCGAACGCTGGAGGCCTTTGTGGACGGCTGGTTCCGGAGCGGGGATCTGGTCCGGACCGACGAGGAAGGGTTCGTCCATGTCGTGGACCGGAGGAACGACACGATCGTGAGCGGCGGTGAAAACGTGTATCCGGCGGAAGTCGAGAGGGTTCTCTTCGGCCATCCCAAGATTGTCGAGGCCGCCGTCGTGGGCATCCCGCACGAGAAATGGGGAGAGGCGGTCCACGCGTTCATCGTGTGCAAGCCGGGCGAGACGCTCACCCAGGACGAACTGGTCGCCTTTTGCCGCGCCCATCTGGCGGGCTACAAGATTCCGCGTTCCTTCGATCTCTTGCCGGAGCTTCCCCGCAATGCGGCCGGCAAGGTCCTCAGGCGGGAGCTGCGCCGCAAGTACGGCAGCGCGATTCGGTATTGATCCGGTGGCAGAACCGGCCGAGTCGCTTCTCAATTCATGCCGCGCCGGCGGGCTTGAAAAAGCTGGGTATCTCAGCAATTTGATCTGAGCAACCTGATTGACAAATCGGGACACGACCGCTACTTTCCAGATTGCACGAGGCTCTATGGCAGTCGTGCCACCTTTCTGAAATGGGCCAAGCCCGAGGCCAGAGCCGTTCACATCTGTTTCATCAGGCGCTCCGTGCTTTCGCTGCTGTGCAAGTGATTTATAAAAGGCGTGGCTCGGAGGACTCAATTTGGGCAAGCATCACAAAGGGATTCCAAAAGAAGTCCGCCAGATGGTTAAAGTGATCGTCGAGCGCTTTCAACCGGAGCGGATCATCTTGTTCGGCTCCCGGGCCAGGGGAAAGATGGGGCCTGACAGCGACGTGGATTTGCTGGTGGTCATGCCGGTGGCTCGATCAAGACGCGAGAAAGAGTTGGAAATTCGAATAGCTTTGCATCAGTTCAAAATCCCTACGGACGTGATTGTGTCCACACCGGATGATTTCGAGTGGCGGAAAAACATCCCGGGAACCATCGAGCGGCCGGCGGCCCTGGAAGGAAAGGTGCTCTATGCGCGCCGGTGAGCAAGTGCTGCAGGTTGTTTGGGAGTGGATCTCGAAAGCGGAAAGTGATCTGAAGAATGCGGTGCATACGCTCAAGCTGGGGCCCAAATGCCCGACGGATACGGTATGTTTCCATGCGCAACAGTGTGTCGAAAAGTATCTCAAAGCCCTGCTTGTCTTGAATAGGATCGATTTTCCCAAGACACACGATATCAAGGTGTTGCTGGCCTTGTTGCCTGCTTCTACGACTCCGGCGCTTACCGTGGAAGAGCAAGAAAGGCTAACGGCTTACGCGACAGGACCGCGGTATCCCGGATGGCCTGAGATCAGGCTGGAAGAGGCGAAGAGGGCGGTCGCTCTTGCACGGCGGTGCCGGAAGCAGATTAGAGGGTCTTTGCCGAAAGCACTCTTGTGCAGGCGGAAGAGGTAATGGAGCGGAGCCCCTCAAAGAGAAGATCTGGGTTGTGAGCGGCGGGTCTGTTCCCGGCCCGCCTGATCCTTCTCCCTGACGCCCGCGGTCCTGTGGGGCGGCGGGCGAGGGACGGCCTGGGCGCAATCGGTCCCCGCAAAAAAATTCTCCCCCCTGTGACCACATCTGTCACACCCCCCTCTTAGAATGCCCCTTGAAGCACGGGCTCGGCCTCGACCGGGTCAGGGAGGGCCGAACCTGGAGAGGCCGAGCCCCCGGTTGCAGGCCGGCCGGAAAGGAGGTGAAAGGACAAAGGCCGAGCCTGCTTTCTCCGGAGCCCCCAGCGGGAAGGGGGTTCATGGGGAAGCGGCCAAGGGTGTCAGACACTGTCAGAATGTTTCGTCTGTAGGAAGTGAGACCGAAGGAAGACCCGACAAGCCAAAACGGAGGAAAAGGTCATGAAAAAGGCTTCTGCGATCCTTGCGACTGCGGTCGTGCTCTTTGCCTTCCAGGACGCCCGGGCCGAACCCGGCCGGTGGGCCCTGGGCCTCAGGGCAGGGCCTTCGTTTTTCACCCAGGACGTGATCGAGGATCTGGACGAGATCGACTCGGATGTGGGACCGTGGGTGGGCGGAAGCCTGCTGTACAGGGTGAGCGAGATTGTTTCCGTTGGATTCGAGGTCGAGTGGGAGACCCATGGAATCGACGTCTACGGGGTCGATTTTGGCAGCGCTTCGGCGCTATCCCTGATGCCGTTCCTCGAGGTCCATCTGCCGGCGAGCGAGCGTTTTTCGCCTTACCTTTGCCTGGGGGTCGGGTACAATATCAACGACTTCAGTCCGAGCGAGGAGGTGGAGGCCGCCGCAGGCTACTTTGGGGCCGACTACGACGTCGAGGTGGACGACGCCATGGCCTTGAAAGCGGGGCTCGGCCTGGACTGGTTCGTATCAGACCGTATTGCGCTGAACGGCGAACTGGGCTGGAAGCTCAACAAGGGGGACGCTGCGGAAACCCTGGACGGCGTCAAGGTGTCCTCAGGGGACTTCAACGGCAGCTCGATCGCCCTTCGGTTGGGCGTGCGCTTGTTCTTCTAGCGGCTGCGCGTTTTTTCGGAGGCGGAACTTCTCTTCCGCCTCCGGTTTTGCGCAGCCCTCGAGGGCAACGACCGGTGGCCTTCCGGATCGATGTTCGGAACGGTTGCCGCCGGCTGCGAGAACGTGATCCGTCGGAAGGAGGTGCTTCCATGAAGAGGTTTCTTGGCCTGCTCTTGCTCGGAATGGCCCTTCTCCTCAATCAGTGCGGGGACTGGGGCTGCGACCCGGGTGACATCCACCTCTACGACAACTGCGTGAGCATCTGCAACGAGAACGGAAACTGGGAGACCGCCTGTTTCTGAGGCTGCACGGCAAGTCGGTCTGCGTGCGGGAAAGGCGCCTGTTTCCATCTCGAGCGGAGGTTTTCGATTTCCTGTGTCGAACGATCGGGGGGAGGGACATGGAAAAGAGACCGGGCAGCTATCTCGGGACCGAGATCGACGAGAAATGGTGGAAGCGGTACCGGGAGGACGGCTTCTTCGCGCGGGGCAGCGGCGAGTGGTGGATCGACGGCGGCGCCCTTTGTTTCCGCCGCTACCTGACCCGGAGGCCGCTCGTTATTCCGTTCGACAAGGTGACCGAGGTCAGGATCGGGACCTGGCATGCCGGCCGGTGGATCCTCGGCAGGCCGATCTTCAAGGTCCTCTGGACCCGAGACGGTCTGAAGTTGAGCTCCGGTTTCTGCCTGGCAGGGGACCGCAGGAGAGCGATGGAACTTCTGGGCATGCTGGAGGAGCAGATGCGGTCAGGTTCGGGACGGGGCGGAGACGCAACAGCAACCGGACAGGAAAGGACCTTGCCATGAGATTCGTGCACACGGCGGACTGGCAGATCGGCATGAGAGCGGCCCACGCGGGCAAGGCCGGGCCCGCGGTTCGCGAGGCCCGCCTGGAGGCCGCCCGCAAGCTGGTGGAAGAGGCCCGGCGGCGCGGAGCGGATTTTCTGCTCGTGGCGGGCGACACCTTCGAAGACAACAGCGTGGACCGCGCATCGGTACGCAGGGTCGCGGACATTCTCGCCTCTTTCGGCGGTCCGGTCTATGTGATCCCGGGCAATCACGATCCTTTTCTCCCCGGATGTGTCTGGGAACATCCGGCCTGGAAGGAAAGCGGGAACATCCGCGTGCTCCTGGAGACTGCCCCGGAGCCGTTGTCCGGCGGCGTGCTCTACCCTTGCCCGGTAAAGGAAAAACACTCCACGAAAGATCCAACGGCCTGGATCCGGGCCGATGCGGCGGAAGGCGTCCGCATCGGGATGGCCCATGGCACCGTGGAGGCCGTTCACCGGGACGAGCCCGAGTATCCGATCCCCAGGGATGTGGCCCAGCGGGCCGGCCTGGATTATCTGGCTCTAGGCCACTGGCACTCCATGGTGCTTTACGAGGATTCTTCCAAAGCGACGCGCATGGCCTATCCGGGAACGCCAGAGGCAACAGGATTCGGAGAACGAGCAAGCGGCAGGTGCCTGCTCGTGGAGATTGCCAAGCCGGGGGACGCGCCCCGGATCGAAGAAATCCCGACCGGACGTCTCGCGTGGCTCGACATGGGCGAGGAGATCCGGCAGCGGGGTGATCTCGCGAGGGTGCGCGGTCGGCTGGAGGCCATCCAGAATCCCGGTCGGACCCTGGTCTCCCTGTCCCTGCGGGGCATTCTCGATCCCGAGGAACAGGCCGAGCTCGAAGTGATCCGCGAAACGAGGAACAGGCCGAGCTCGAAGTGATCCGCGAAATCCTGGAGGCCCGTTTTCTTTTCGGCCGCTTGCAGGACGATGCCCTGTATCCCGCGCCCTCCGACGAGCGCTGGATCGAGGCCATGCCGGCCGGGTTCCTGCGGGAGGCTGCACGGCGCCTGCTGGCCTGGAGCGCACCCGGCAGGCACGAGCCGCCCCTGCCCGACGGATATTCTCCGGAGCTGGCTGCAAGGGCTTTGAGGATATTCTACAGCCTGTCGAGGGAGGCGGCGAGATGATTCTGAGGTCGATTCGCGCAGAGGGATGGAGATGTTTTGCCAACCCCGTGGAGCTGGGGCCCTTGGCGGACGGCATCAACATCGTTCACGCGCCCAATGCCACGGGCAAGTCCTCTCTGCTTTCGGCTCTGGTGCGAGGGCTTTTCGACAGTCACCGCGTGACGGGCAAGGACGTGGAGAGCCTGAGACCGTGGGGGCGGGACCTGGCGCCCGGCGTTACGCTCGTTTTCGAGCACGACGGCGCATCGTACCGGCTTGCCAAACGATTTCTCGACCAGCCCCACTCCCGGCTCGAACGCAAGGAGGGGGGAAAATACGTTCGGGTCGCCGAGGGCGAGAAGGCCGACGAGTACGCGCGGGCCATGCTCAGCGCCCAGGCACCGGGACGGGGCATGGCCAAGGCCACTCACTGGGGACTGGGACAGGTCCTGTACGTTCCCCAGGGAGAGCTCGCTCTTGGCGGGGTGGCAGGCGACCTGGCGTCGCTCATCCGCCAGTCCCTTGGACACCAGATCGGCGGTCCGGAGGCCACGCCGATCGAGCGGAGAGTGCGGGACCTTTACCTGCGTTTTTTCACGGAAAAGGGCCGGGTGCGCTCGGGCAAGGAGGCTCCGGCCTTCGTGGAAAAAGGGGCGGAGCTAGAGCGACTGCGGAACCGAAAAAGAGAACTTCTCGCAGACGTTCAGGACTTCGAGGAGGCGGCCCGGTCGGTTCAGGATTTTTCGGCCCAGAGGCATCAGGCAAAGCGGGATGCGGAGGCCCTTGCCGAGATTCTCAGGCAGGTGCGGACTCGATCTGACGAGTATGTGAAACTTCTCGGGGAAAGGGAGACCCAGCAGGCCAGGATCGACTCCGCCCAAGCCCGATACAGGGGACTTCGGCAACGGATCCAGGAAATCCAGAACGCCCGGCTGGAGATCGAGGAGACCCGGCACGAGCTGGCGCGCCTGAAGCAGAACGTCCCGGCCCAAGCGCGGGAGATGGAGAGCCTGAAGGAACGAGCTGACGCGGCGTCGCTCCATCTGGAAACGGTTCGGAAGGACTATGAGAAGTCGAAAGCACTCTGGAACGATGTGGAGCTGGCCCAGCGCTTTGAGCAGGCTCGGGAGAGCGTTGCACGCGTCGGGGACCTTCTTGGGCGGATCGAGGAAGCGAGGGCGGAGCTCGAACAGAAGAGACGGCTTGTGGCCGAGGTTGCGGCTCCGGACAAGGCGGCCCTGGCCAAAATCCGAAAAGCCATGCGGGAGCGGGACGACACCCAGGCGAGACTCGACGCGGCTCTCATCACGCTCGAGATCGTCCCTGAGAAGCCCGGCACCCTGGAGATCGTTGCCGGGGACGCAACGGGGTCTCGTTCCTTTTCTGGCGGAGAGAGGCTGGAAATCCGCGGCTCGCCCGAGGTCTCGGTCAACGTCAAGGGAGTGGCCGCCATCAAGGCCCGCGGCCCGGCAGGATCGGTGGAGGAACTGCGCCGGGATCTGGCCGCGGCAACCCGAAGAATCGAAGACCTGACTGCCGGCTTCGGTTGTTCTACGATCGAGGCGTTGGAGGATCTCCATGAGAGAGCCGCGGGACTGAAAAACCAGGTGGAAGCCGCCGAGGCCAGGCTCGAAACCCTTCTTGGCGGGAGGAAGCAAGAGGAGATCGAGCAGGATCGCACGAGAGCCGAAAGGATTCTTCAGGCGGTTCTGTCTGAAAGGCCGGCGTGGGCCCAAAGCTTTCCAGGCTCCGAGCCCTTGAAGGCTGCGGCCAAAGCCTTTGAGGCCGGGTTTGTCAGTCGCGTCAGAGGGGCTGAAGCGGAGCGAGACGCGGCGCTGGCTTCTCTCGGCGAAGCCCGCGAACAGCACAGCAGGCTCTTGAGCCGGGTCGAAGCTCTGGAGCGCACGGAAAGGCAACTTGCCGGTCGGCTGGCGGAACTCCAAAAGGACGGCCTGACCGACCAGAGCCGGGCCGAGGAGGCCGAAAGAGTCGCGCTGGAATGGCAGGCTGCCCAGTCCATGCTCAAACAGATCGAGGAGAGATTGGCGGGGTTCGAAAGCGACCCCAGGGCCGAAGTCCAAAAGTTGGAGGCGCAGCAGGAGGCCCTGCAGGAAAAGGCCACCCAGGCTCTGGAGAAACAGAAAAGAGCAGAGGGACGGCTTGCCGAAATAGCGGCGCGGGGATCCTATGCCGAGCTGGCTGCGGTGGAGGAGCAGCTGGCAGCTCTCGAGACAGAGGTCAAGGCGGAAAAAGCGTACGCGGATTCGGTTCGTCTTCTTCATGAGACTCTGACCGCCTGCCGCTCCGAGGTCATGGAAGTCGTTGCAGGGCCTGTGGAGGCGTCGGCCGCGCGAATTCTCAGGCGCATCGCGGGTCCCCGCATGGGATCGCTCAAGCTGGGGGAATCGTTCGAGGTGGCTGCGGTGGTTCCTTCTGGACTGGACCAAAGGATCTCGACCGAGGAACTCTCCGGCGGGGAGAAAGAGCAAATCCATCTGGCCGTGCGGCTCGCCCTGGCAGACCTCCTGGCCAGGAACGGGCGAGAACTCGTGGTGCTCGACGACGTGCTCACGGCCACTGACGCGGGCAGGTTCGCCCGGATTCTGACCGTGCTCGAGGAATACGCGCAGAGGCTCCAGATCCTCATCTTCACGTGCCATCCGGAGCGGTACAGCGGTCTTGCCGGCGCTCAGTTTTTCGATTTGGCGGAACTGTCATCCTGAACCAGGACCAAGACGTGCAGATTTTGGACGGCGTCGGAGGGTTCTTGTACATGGGATCCTGCCTGTGCCTGACTGGGCGCACCATGGGTGACTCGGCCAGTGACTTTGTTGCCAGAGGATGCCTACGCCGGGGTTCATGATCTTCTCTGAAATGGACCGTTGGAATCCGACGCCGGAATCCGAGCCTTTTCTCCAAACGCATTGGGGAAGGCCATCACAACGGACGGATCTTTCCTTTCGAAGACGGACGCGACGGAGCGCGTCCCTCCAGGGATTCGTTGCCTTTCTTGGAGGGGCACGCTCTGTCGTGCCCGCGGGTGGGTGTCCCGGGGGTAGCGCGCACCAAAGGTCCCCCAGTTGAGCGTCTCCGTAAAATGAAGGGCTGACCTGTCATCAGCCCCCGGAGGCGCATGTCCTGGAGGCCCACCATTTGCCCTCGCCCACGAAGACGGACGCGACGGAGCGCGTCCCTCCAGGGATCCGTTGCCTTCCTTGGAGGGGCACGCTCTGTCGTGCCCGCGGGGGTTGTCGCGGGGTAGTGCGCACCAACGGTCCCCCAGAAGCCATAGGATGAAGGGAGGGGAGAAGTGCAGAGAAAAATGCACAAATGAAAAAATGCACTCATTTCCATCCCAGGTTGACGTGGCCCTGGCCCTCGGGGCGGGACGGAGCAAAGGTGGGCCAGGCCTTTTCCGTAAAATGAAGGACTGGCTCCCTGAATCGATGAGGCTTTGTTGACACGAATTCGACGCACGTGGTATCGAACGGACAAGTCAGCACCATGAAGTTGAAACCGAAGAAAGAGAGTCATCGTGGTTTCTGAGGACGACAGCCGGATCTTGGGCCTTTTCTCCGCGCGCATTCGGGAACGTTACCCCCATGCGCGAATCTGGCTTTTTGGATCGAGGGCCCGGGGCGATGCTGGAGAGGAATCGGACCTCGATGTGTGCATCGTGCTCACTCGGGTCGAAGAGGACACATATCGATGGATCCGGGGGGTCGCCTGGGAGGTGGGCTTCCATCACGGACGGGTGATCACGACCATCCTTCTTGACGAAGAGGATTTTGAGCGGGGTCCCATGTCGGAAAGCACGCTGGTCGACAACATCCGGCGCGAAGGGGTTCCGGCGTGACTACGGAAAACTTGAAGGCCCTGGTTGCGTACAGGTTGGAACAAGCCAGGGAGTCCCTGGAGGCTTCCGCCATACTGCTCTGTCAAGGAGAATATGCTCAGATCCTCGGTCAATCGATTCTGTTATGCGATGTTTTACGCCGTTCTCGCCCTTCTCGGTCTGGAGAAGCGCGAGACGTCAAAGCACGGCGGCGCTATCTCTCTGTTCGACGCTGAATTCGTCAAGAAGGACTTGTTCGGCCGGGAGTTCTCGCGCTGGCTTCAGGAGGCCTTCGACCTCAGGCAGCTCTCGGACTACGCGGCCGGGCACAGATCTCGGCAAAGGAGGGAGCGGTTATATCAGAGCACGCACATTTTTGGTAAGAGTGGAGGTTGTCTCAAGAAAAGTTCAAATGACTTCTTACGCCTCGTTTTGCTCTTGCTTCTTAGGAAATTCTACATCGGATGTTTCAGTGAGCATAATAGTTTTATGAGTCTGCAATGATCTTTTTCAGTTTGGACACGGTCTGGAGGCACTCCGATGGTCGCCGCCGAGAGCCTGCATTTCTGCGTTCCTGTTGGTATGGCTTTTGGAGGGAATGAAGTGCGTCTCTCGCTTTCCGGCCTTTCTGCTTGACGAGCGCCGAGCCAAGGAGGATCTCCCAACCAGACCTTGAAGCTTCGTAAATCTTGCGACTGACCGCTTCTTGGGAGAGGCTTTCCAAATTTTGGAGAAAACGGTCGATCTCCGCATGAGCGCGCAAAAAATCTTTGTAGGCATCATCGGATCTCGCTTCCACATAGTCTAATTTTAATTTGGAGACTCGCTGCGACAGCTGATCGAGGTCTTTTCTAGAGCCTGGCTCACAATCTGCTAGCAGCGAAATGTGCCTTTCACAGATCTCGAGCCTGCGAGCAATAGAATTTTTTAAGAATGGAATGAGCTCTCTTTGGCTCTTTTGTCTTTTCTCGACGACTTGAACTACAGTTTCGACGAATTCTGGCGCATCCAGGGCGGCCTCGAGCGGAAGAACGGACCAAAAGGTTCCTCGCTCTCCATACTTCACGAGGAGGTTGTGGGCGAGCTCTAGGCGCGTCCGGAGCCTGTCGAACTCTGTGATGTAAGAAGAAGCGAAACGGCAGAACTCACGAAGAGACCCGTGGTTAAGAGCCAATCCTCGCTGCAAAGCTTCTCGGTCCACGAAAAGGGTTTCCAACCTTTGCAGTAAAGGGGAAAGAACCCGAGCGTTTTCAAGACGGCGTACCGCCAGGTCGACAGAGCGCAGGAGAGATCCCCTCCCGCCGGGCAGCCCGAGCTCAAAAGCTTTGTCCCTCAGCTTGTTGCTTGTGTCTTGCATCAGTTTCTTGCTCTCGTCCAAAAGAGATTTCGCTCTCAGGCACTCATCGCACGCGTTCCTCCAATTGTGGGCGGCCAGATCAACATCGTGCTTTTGACTCCACGAGCTCAATCTCGCGATCAAAAGCTTCCACACCCGAAAGATAGATCTCATGAATCTGCCGGCATCGGAAGGTCCACTCTGGAAAAAGGTGATGGACCTCATCTTTGGGATCGATTAGCCGCTAGCTCACACAGGGTTGGATCATGACGAAAACGGGCCTTGCTTCACTCACACCGTTGCACATGCCGCAAACCGAAAAATCTGTCATAGGGGTCAAGGCTGTGAGGAAAGGGCACCGATCATGGCATATTTGTTCACACGGATTGTGAAGGACACCCTCCGATATTGACGATAGATTTCCTCCGCACGTTCGGGGTCTGTGCCTAAAACAAGCTCTCCCGTTTCACCGAGCCCGACAACCTGGATCCATTTCGATATCCCCCTTGCGCTTGCCTCCATGAGTTTTGCGACGGTAGCGGCCCGCAAAGCCGAGAGTTCAATGTTGTCCCTCGGTGGCCGCTGAGGCGTATATCGGTAAGGCAAAGGATCGGCGCGGCCGTTGATGAGGATGACGACCGGTCTGTCTTTGATGACCTTGAGCAGAGTGGGCGCAAATTGTTGCAGGATGGCTTCGTCTTCAAGTGACAAATCGTACTGCCCCCTGTCAAAAGAGATGTCGCGATCCATGAACTTCTCGATCTTGATCTCGAGAGCGTCCGGGTTGATTTCATGAAACACCCCCAGCTTACCGAGCTCAGAGGTGAGGCTGGCGGCCAGCTCATTGATTAACCTTTTCCCCTGTGCCTGAAGACGTTCCTCCAGCGTGAGCCTTTCTTCCCGGCTGATTTCAAGAGCCTCGAGGGTCTTTTCGTATGATGCGATTTCAGTTCGCATAGCAGACACGCGCTTCTCGCAATCCTCAAGCTCTGCCTGCAATCGGTTGACTTCTTGGTTTGTTCCCTTCAAGGCCTGTGTCGACAGAAGGACCATGAGCACCATTGTGAAGGCGAAAATGTCCACAAGGCCAGGCCAAGCAGGCGAGTCGCTATCCTCTTCGCGCCAGGGAAGCCTCATGGAAAAGCCCAACCTTTGTTATCTGCCGAGAATCCTATCAATAAACCGTTGTTTGCCAGCTTCGGCCGCCGGGTATTTCTGCTGGTCGATGTTAGGGATCCTTTCGAAAAGCTCACCAGCCACGTCGATCAGGATTTTCCTGAGTTTCCGTTCAGCCTCCTCCGCCTCACCCCCAAGAAGGCAGAGGGCCGTGGCACCGTGCATTTTTTCCGCAAGTCCGGCCGAGCTTTTGAGAATGGAGTTCGAGATTTTCTCTCCAACCCCGTCGATTTCAATAAGAATCTTAGACATGTTCGAAGGCAAAGTTTGAACCAAACCCTCACGAGCGTCTTGAAGAGTGCGGACCAATTGCGACAGGGTGTTGTCAAGACGAGCCACCAGCGGATTGACCGAGTTTTCGAAGGACTGCACCACTTTCGTCAGGTCTTCTATCGTGCGGCCGTAGACATCGTTCCACTGCCGCACGGTCTCGTTCAACATGCGCACAGAGCCAGATACATCGGCCTGAACGAGATCCTGAACGGCTGGAGCTAGGGACTCCTTAAGCGCCCTCCCGGCACCCTCTGTGAACTGTTCTTTCACACCGGAGAAACCTTGCTGTATCCTCTCGGGAAAGGTGACCATAGTCTCGGTCAAGTTCTGCATGGATGCCGTCATTTGCGCTGCTGACTCGGAAATCCTCAGTTCTGCAAGCTCTTGAAACGCTGGCGAGATAGAATCTTGTACCGCCTGGCGAACTCCGGACGCAATCACGGGCAGCAAGCCATCGAGATTTTCGCGAAAAACATTCGGAATTTCCGAGAGCGTCTTTTTGAGCAGGTCCATTCCCTCTACGATCCTCTGCGCAGCATCGGGCAAGTTAGCCTCGTGAATTGCGTGAACAGCCGGCATGAGAGATTCGTGAATGGCTGAACGTGTAGATGAAGAGATCGAGTCTTTGACTCCGGCAAGGCTTGAGCACACTTGATCAGGAAGTGTGTCAATCGCGCTTCTTAGCTCTGCCACTTCCTTTGCAAAGTCTTGCAAGGACGTGTCCCATCTTAACTCTTGTAACCCAGCGATCGTTTTCTTGAGGGTTTCGGCCGCCTCGAGAACCTCTCGGGAAGCGGGAACTCCTTGTATGAAGGGCTGCGCAAGGAGCTTGAACCCCTCGTCTAAACTCACCCGGACCCGCTCGGCTCCTCGCTGGAGCTCGCGTAGCAACAATTGGATTTCTTGTCCACTCTGTTGGGCCTCATTCAGAGCTTGTAGCAGATAATTCCGAACCTGAGTCGAGAGACCTTGCATTTCGTTAAGAATACTCTGGATCGCTCCAAAATGTTCAGAATAAAAACTTTGTCCCCATTCTCTGAATTTTGATGCAACAGTTTGAAGAGCCTGGATTAGTCTAGGATCTACATTTTCCGGGTCTATTTCTTGCAGTCGGCTCAGTACTCGTGTGGCTTCAAGGTAGGCTTTCTCTGCATTCTGCCTGGAAAGATAGTTGAGCCAGAGCAATAAGAGAGCCACGCAAATGCAGATCGCGTTCGGGACATACACGTTCTTGAGTGTAGTGGGGTTCAAAATTGAACCTTCAGAGGCGGAGCGTAGGCTCCACGCTAGAAAAATCGCGGTGATACCCAACCCGCAAAGCACAGCCAGTCCGCTGAGACTCCGGAAGGCTCGGCTGAAATGGTCGATTTCAGCAGCAAAGAGGTCCAGAGAACGGTGCACGGACCCGGGTCTCACATGTCCATGACGATCGGTTAGGACTGTCTCGAGGTAATTTCGGAGTTTTGGGAAGTTTTGAACTGCGTCCTGCACGTCGGTGTAGTCGAGGCTATTTCCGACGCTTTTCCAGTCGTGGCAGCGCGGGAGGTTGCGGTAGCCTTTCCAGTTTAGATAGGCAGAGTATAGTATCAGAACGCACGGTAGAACGGCCAAGAGTAGGGCAGTGGTCGTCGTGGCCATTTAAAAGGACTCCATTCGAAGAAAAATGGTCGAGAACGATCAAGTGCGGATCTGCCGAATCGGGACTGGCTCGCTTGCAATAAGCACGAGGGGACCAGATACATAAGGCCATAGTCTGACGACGGCAGTGGGCAGCTGTTGAGCTTCAAAATGGAACTTACTCCCGAGCTGAATTGAGCTGAGCACCACACGTGCCTGGGGGCGCTTGGCTGCGGATAAGCGCGCACTGAAGCGAAGTGATTTGCCTAATAAGGATGCTAAATCTGGGAAGAGTTCTGGGGAGTTTTGTAAGTCGCGCATGACTTGTCGAACGAAGTCCTGCATAAGGAGATCCGCGAAGGCCGGTTGAGAGCGCGTGAGGAACCCCTTAAGGATGTCCTCGAGAGGGACCTTCCAACGCTCTTTCTCCTGCGGCTTCAGAGTAAGGCCTTCGCAGGGAGAGGCCCGGTTATCCGCACAGATTTTGTCCAGCTCACAGGCCACCGAATCGAGGTGATTGGCGAGGCTGCGAAGTTGCTCGCAAAGGGGACGGGGGATGCTGGTCGCACGGTAGCGACGGATACCGAGACGGACCGCAAGGCATCTTAGGAGGCGCTGCATAAAGGACGGTGGAGATGCTGCCGAAGGGGATGGGCTCTGGTGGTTCTGGACTGTCCTCGCAAGGTGGCGAAGGAACCCAGGTGCCTCGCTGAGGAGATCCGGCAAGGACCAGTAAGACTTTCCCAGTTCATCGGAGAGATATTGCACAAACTGGTCAGTGCGGATTTGGCCCTTGAGCAGCGAATCAAGGCTTTCCAGTATCTTAGATTTGCTCTGTTTCTTCTCGGCAGTGTCAACCGGGTGAACTGAAGAGAAGTAGCTTATAACTGCCTGGACAGTCTGCTTGGCGCGTGTATTGAATAGTTCTGCGAGATCGTTCCCAGGGCTGGCAATTAGGCGTACCTTTCTGCGCACCTCGCTTGGTGACAGGCCCGAATCAAAGAAATCGCGCAAATAGGTCTGATCCTGGTCTGAATTCCTCTCGGAAAGGACGAGTGCGTTCAGGAGAGAGTGGACCAAGGACCTAAATTCACTCTTGCCAAGCGTAGTGCCGAGGTGTGTCTTGTCTGTCAAAAGCCAAGTTACGTCGCGAACCCCAGAACACCGAATGTCCCTGTCCTTTGTCATGTGCTGATCAAGCCTGGCCAGGAGAATCCGGTGACTCTCCAAATAATCAAGCTCCTTCGAAATCTTATCAAGTTTTTTTTCACTGTCTTTCCAACCGGCGCTAGGCACGCTTCCCATGCCGTACGCGATGAGAACAACGGAGACCCGAGAAGTGCTCGGAGGAATTATTCCTGCCTCCTGCATTTGTGTCCGAAAGCTTTCTTGGGTAAACTCCTTGACGATATCCCGGATGCCCTGCCAAGAAGACGCATGTCTGACGAATTGCTTGGCCGTCGGGTCGAGGCATTGGATCCAGCTGTCAGCCATTTCCTGTGCCTCCTTGTCCAGGGACCAGACAGCGGTGGGAATAAGCTGGAAAGGTTCAGCCGTTCCTTTAGAGATCATTGAGGCAGGTTCCATTCTAGTAGGATCTGCTTGGATCGTAGTGCTGCTCTCAGAGGGTGTAGAGCTTACTGGCATATTGGCGGGCAAGCTCATAGTATTCCTTGAGTGCGGTATAGAGAGTGGCTGACATCCCATTTGTGTACTTATCAAGCTTGTCTACTTTACTAGCTAAACCTATTTCAATATCACTTCTCAGTTTGGCCGCGGCTTCCGCGTCATCAGTCTTTTGCAATCGATCTTGGATGTATTTCTTGTACTTCCACGTCAGACCTTGCTCGCGAAATTGGTCAAAAGCTTTGGAGCACCAGGTGTCCGCTTCTGCGCGAACATCAGGAGTCGGACCGAAGACATTCGATGAAAACTGAATCAATTCTCCGCGGAACCGAATGTGGTCGAGGACAAGGGCCACGCCGAACCATTTCTTGGCCTCCTCTCGGTTCATCGGGCGAATGTCATGATGGTCCGACTCAGGCCATTCATTTAGGATGACTGAGTTCCAGGTTCGTGATGCATCTTTCTCATGTGCGTGGTCCCATGCGTCTGCACAACGCCGTACCTCCTCGAAAAGCCACAAGGGCCATCCGAGAGTCAGGTAGACCACATCGTCGTGTAACTGATTCTCCGTTGAGATGATGCCGAAGGGCTTCTGAGCCGGCGACTCCGACTTGGCATTCTCCTCCGCCGCCCATCTATCGAGTTCCGGTTTCTTATCCTTCCCAATTCCGGTGAAGACGAGGTTCAGAGGTGTGGCACGTTTGCTCTCTTCCATGATTTGTTTTAGCTCCGCCCCCGTGTCAAAAATTCTCGCAAGGGGCTGGCATTGCTTCATTCTCGCTTTGAGCCTCCCGACGGTATCCTGTGGGCGGGCAGCTCGTTTTATAGCTATTTTCTCTGTGGACAGCGTAAGCCAGTTTTTGAATTTCTCGTCCAAATCAGGAATGTCGAAACGTCGGTGGGGCTCGTAAGCTTTGGCGATTTCTCCGGCCAGGTGCTTTGCTACTTCATCTACAACGGTTTTTAGAACTTCGTCTTGGTTCTCTCCGAGAGCCCTGTCTATGTCACTGGGATCAAGAAGCCAATTTTGTCGCTCAGAGTCAGGAACGTCCTGGGGCGTGGCTTTTACGATTAATTCTCCTGCGGTTCGTAAGCGGTGCTGGATTTCCTCGAGAACCTTAGAGAGTTCGTCGCAAAGAAGGGCGAGTGTGCTTGCCGGTCGGCTGAGGAACTTCCGCAAGGTAGTGCGGATACCATATGCTACCATTCCATAAGCGTCGTCGATGGCCTGGGTCGTATCGATCTTCTTGAACAAGAGCAATCGTCTTGTCGTGCAGCGTTTGACAATCTCGTTCACCTCATACTGGTCTGGGGGCGTCTGTTGGTCGAATTGGCGTAGCTGTCTCGCAGCCTCCTTTAGAAATCTTTTCGCTCCTCCAACTCGGAACAAGGGGTCTCGAATCAGATCTAGCGTGGTTTCACGAATCCAGTTAGAGAGATGCTGTTCGTCAGGGATTCTTATAAATTTGATTTGGAGGTTGTGCAAGATCGAATTGATGTCCTGGCGAAGATCGGTCAGAGCACGTTCGAGGTCTCGGTGCTTGTTTGCGTACCGAATGGCTGACAAATAATCATCCAGACTTTTTGCATCCGCCATTTGTAAGGCGTCTTCGGGGCTGGCCTCTAGGAGGTCCAAGGCTTCCTTGAGAACAGGCAGTTCTTGGTTAATCCTCTCGCGAAAAGTCTGTTCTAAGTTAACCTTAGGCTGAGTATCCCAGTCAAAGTCGGCCACGAGGTCACTGATCCTCTTGGCTAGTTTTGAGCACCATCTGCCGACGAGATACTCCTCGGGGACTTCGAGCCACTCAATTCCGAAGGAACCGTAAACTCCTTTTAGTCCGTCTTTAAGCCGACGATCACTGACGTTGAAATACTCCGTAAAATTATCCAGATGATCCCTTACTTCCTTGCCGGTACCGGAGGCGGTGAGGGCATAGATAAAGTAAGCTACTCTTTTCAGAATTGCATCCTGGTCCGAAAAATGAATTCCGTCATGTTTGGTGTCTGTGAAGAGGTAGATTCGGTTGAAAATTTGACCCCTTGGCACGAGCTGTCGAACCGGCTCCGGGTAGAGCAGTTTGAAGTCTAAGGGCAAGTCACCAAGAAGGTAATCCAGCTCTTTGAGAGCCGCGTAGGCGTTAAGTCTTCGTTGCTGGCCTTGGGCTGTGTGGCCGTCTTTTGCTTCCACCTCGATGACTGAGGGCATGCCGAAGATCCCGGTAATCTGGATCCCGGCGCCGCGTTCATAGCCGCACTCCTCCAATAACTTTCGAAGGATGAATGCCATATCCAGGAACATACCGGCGCAAGTCCCTCCCGCCAGGGAGCCCACGACAAAAACCTGGGGAGATCTTTTGACGGAGTCCAGGCCCGACTCTACCAACCTCCTTTGCAGATCCTGGTCGAGGGGCGCTAAGAAATCAGTGCGAAGTGAACTGTACACTTTCGCAATCTCATGAAAAAAGACCAGCCTTCCAACTGGTCTTCTTGCTTGGGCTCCCGAGTTGATATACTTGGGCTGGATATTGTACTTCCACCATCTCTTCACCTCAGGATAAGTGTCTAGGTTACCTACTATCTCGTCAGCGTTGAAGTCGCTCAATAAGGTAAAGTCGAAGCCCTTCAATCGTTCCAAACCGGCGGTGTATCTGCTGCTGGGAGGAGCGCTGTCAAAAACCCTGATCCTAATAGTCTCGGGGATCTCTTCCCAATCTGAATTCTTAAACCGCTTTGCAACGAGCGAAGCAACCTTGTGCCCCACTCCACCGAGGCCGATGATAAAAGTCGGAATCGTGACCTTGTTGAGCATGACAACCTCCACCAAGATCTTCGGGTTCAAGGCTGGGGCCGTAGTGTGTACTGCACCTCTCCAAAGGCGCCTCGGCAAATCCATACAGCAGGTCCCTTTTGGATTAGGAACCCGGACTTGGTACGCTTTGGAAGATTCCTTTTGAATTGAGGCTTGTGGCCAGGCGACGGTTCGAAGACTACACCTCGAGCCCAAAGCCCGTTCCTTGGTCTGAATCTGCCAGGACGCAAGATGGCATCGGGCAGATCGGTGCCGTTTCTCGGGAACCCGTTTTTATCGATTCTCAGGATCTCTATCCGTTCGCAATCATTGGTCCTGAATTCCACTTTGAGGATCATTCCTTGGACCGAACGCCGTGGGAAGAAAAAGGTGAGAACAAAAATGAAACTGCCGGCGAGGAAAGCAATAATGGGGGGCGCCTTAGGCCCTACGTAGATGTTTCCCGAATGTACCGCCGCAATCCCGTTCAGGTCAAGCGCGAAATCAAGCCTTGTCATTTTCCACATAGCAGGTTTGATGTGGATGGAGAATGGCTGAGATGCGCCGGCAGGCAAATCGACATCCGACGGGGCCTCTTCCCTGCTCGCTGTGCCAAACCTCAGCCCTCCCTTAAGCCAGACGTCGGTCAGGTTGCTGACCCCCAGACACAGCTTTCCCGTACCTTGCGCCAAAAGATATCTTTCAAAGAGGCCGGGGAGCTGGAAACTGACGGGAGGGTCCACGGCGAAAACCTCTCCGACATGGGTTAGGCGTGGAGCCAGTGCTCCCGCGGCAACCAAGCGGTATTCGGCCTTGCCAGGGAACGAAGTCACGCAGTACCCGGCGTAAAGTCCATCAACAGCTTCACTGTCCCCGTGGTCGCCATCGTCGTATAGGAAGCAGGTCTTTTCTTCACCAGCTCCCTTCCATGCGATCGAAAGAGCCAACTCAGTGAGGAACTTGGGCTTTCCCAGTTCTACGGGCTGGATGGGGAGTATCTTCGCCTTGCAGAGGAAGGGGAGGCCTTTTGGGACAGTAGCCGGGATCTGGGCTTGTAGAGCGAGTTCTCCCTCGGCGTCAACAATGAGTCTCCCACCTGGGGGAGGAACAAGGAGTTCCAGTGTGGTCAGACCCTCTGTCTCCACCTTGGTAATCTGGTACTTCGGTTGATTGTTCACCGCGAGCGTGGCAGGCGTCGCAACGGCAAGACGCAAGCCATCCCTCTTTGGAAGAAAGCAGAGAATCATTCTTTTTGCCCAGGCCGGCACGTTGAGAGACAGAGTCCCCCCAGAGACAGGGCCGTCTTGCAAATTCCACCGTTTACCGAGGACTCTAGAAATCCCAAAGAATCCTTTGAGGAGATCCTGAGGAAGCTCGATGGCACAGACTTCGCCGCCTGTCAGGTCCGCGATTTTCCTCAGGAGAGCAAGATCTGCCGATTGCGAGAGGCCAATACCATGAACAACGACACCTAGAGAAGACAAGGCCTTTGCCTTCTCTTCCAGTAAAGGCTTTCTGTCTGAGGTTGCACCGACATCGTCCTTGCCGTCTGTAAGTAGCACCACCGAGACGGGGTAGGAGAGCCGAGATTCAGGGGGGAGGGTGCTAGCCATGCTCAGAGCGTGATCGAGCGCAGCAACGATATCCGTGTATCGGTCAGCTTGGGAACAACCCTCGAACACCTTTCCAAGCCAACGCCGAGACTGTTCGTCGAGAAGTACGAATCCGCCAGTCAAATCTCTCACGCGAGTACCAAATTCGGCAAGGTTGAAGCGGTCCTGATCCCGCAAAAGGCTAACCAAGAGTTCTGTCGCCCGATAACGAAGGCATAGAGGATCGGACTGTCTCATGCTACCCGAAACATCCAAAAGCACAATAAGGGAATTGTGTGCTTCTGTTGAAGCAGAGGCAGGGCTCCCGGTAAAGGCAAAGGCGGCATACAAAAACACTAGAAACAAGGTCAAGAATCCCCCACTGTGTTCGATGCGGCTTCGACCGTCGCCATTCCATGGCAGTTTCGAGGACATCTCAACCTTCTCCCAATCGATCCTATGAAAGGATACAGAAGCACAAGAATTTTTAAAAATATTACGATTTTCTGCCTTCTATCAAATATCATAATGCTGTACTAATCCACGGATGGCTGTTTGAGAATCTTAGGCAGATCGGTCTGGTCTGTCAATCCTGGTAACACATGTATTGATCGCACTTCTCTCCAAGCGAAAAACATAAGATAATCGCCCGGCTTTTGCTACGTTTGCTTAGGATCAGCGGGGACCTCACTGTCGGAGTCGTTCTTCGCCTAAGAACTGCCGGGCGTGCCAACCTCGATCAGACGTTCCAAACCCAGCGGAGGGGTCTTGGCGGCGGAGCCTACTTTACTGGCTTTCTCGCACATCGGTCGCCCGATGGCAGCAGTCTCGGCCCTCGGAGCCAGGGTTTCCAAGGGGTTTATCCGCTGGAGGACACTTTTTGGAGAGACGGGGGACACGACGGAGCGTGTCCCTCCAGCGGCCTTCCAAATGGAGGGCCACGCTCTGTCGAGGCCGCAAGGGGGGCGATGCAAGGGCAGACGCGGGGGCGTATCCGTAAAATGAAGGACTGACCCCTTGAATCTCTTGAATCTCTGGAAATTCCGCCGCTCATCCGGTATTCTTGAGAAAAGCAGTCCCACCGGCTCGACTCACCTCATCCCGCCATGCAGACATTCCAGATCGAAGATCTTCGCGTCGCACTCGGAGTCGAAGGAGCCAGGCACTACACCAAGGTGAGCTACCCGATCCGCTACGGGCTCTATTCGGAAATCTCGACCCCGCGGTTCGTGTACCAGTTCAACCTCAACGGCGAGATCAAGTTCCTCCAGGGCCGCGGGGACGGCTGGCCTCATCCGGCCGAGTGGTTGAAAAGGACGCCGGCCAACGATTGGCTGTACTACTCTTCGGGCGAATACGGGGAACTGTACAACCTCACCGGCGAGTTCTACCTGCCCTGTCCCTCCTATCCAACGAACGCGCTGCTCGGAGGCGACCCCTTTTCTCTTCCTTCTGTCCGGAGCACGCTGGAGTCGCTCGGGCCGCTGTGGAAACGGCTGCGGGAGCTGGCGGCAAGCAAGGCGCCCCCGGAGGCGCGGCTGCTTCTCGAGCGGGCCTCCCGGGCAGACGGGCCGTGCCTGCGGCAGCGCGCCCGCCGCCTCCATGAGGTCCTGGGCTGCCGGCCGAGCGTTCTTCCGCCCGACGCGCGCCACGCGGACTATGACGTGCTGCCCGTCGTCGTTGCCGACGGCTGCGCCTCCAGTTGCCGGTTCTGCCGCGTGAAGTCGGGCCGCGCCTTCCGCGTGCGGAGCCGCCAGAACGTGCTCGAGCAGATCGAGGGGATCCGGGATCTCTTCGGAGAGGATCTGGTGAATTACAACTCGGTCTTTCTGGGCGATCACGATGCGCTCAGAGCCGGCGCCGATCTTCTCGAAATGGCCGCCCTCGAATCCTACGAGCGGTTCGGGCTGGCGCGCTCGCGGCTGGTCGGCGCCAACCTGTTCCTGTTTGGGAGCGCCGATGCCGTGGCCCGCGCGGACGAGGCCTTTTTCGAGAAGCTCGACAGACTGCCCTACAACACGTACATCAACGTGGGCCTGGAATCCCCGGACGGGGCGTCGCTCCAGGAACTGGGAAAGCCTCTCGCGCCGTCTGTGGTGAAAGCGGCTTTCGAACGCATGCTGGACGTGAATCGGCGCTACAGCCGAATCGAGATGACGGCGAACCTCGTGTTCGGTAATGGGCTCCCCCCGAGTCACCTTCCTGCCGTCGGCGAGCTCCTTTCCGCAGTGCCCGAGCGGACCTGCGTGAAGGGAGCCGCGTACCTTTCGCCCCTGGTTTGGGGCGAACGTCCGGACGGCCGCCCGCGCAAGCGCCTTCTCGAAGAGTTCCGGCAGGTCAAGTTCGCCAGCCGCCTGCCCGTCTACCTCTATCTCATCCTGAGACTGTGAGCGAGCTTAAGGCGAAGCCGGACGATTCGGCTACTGCTTGGGCTTCATGTACTTCATGTGGACCATGTCGAGCAGGGCGCTGAAGTCCTTGGCCTTGAAGGTGGTCCAGGGGAAGGACGGAAAGTCTTTCAAGTACGGCTCCTGCCACTTGTACTCCGGATGGGCCTCCAGGAACGGTCTTGCCAGGAACGGGATCTCGCAGGAGTGGCCGAACTTGGCATGAAACTTCATCTGGCTCGCCAGGTCCGAGTCCGTGACCTTGGCGTCGATGGCGCCGCCGGGATAGAAGGGTCCCCAGCCCCATTCGGGCAGGCCGTAGGGGTCGTACTCCACGTGGCCGCAAAGCGTGCGGGAAGAGGGATTGTACGCTTCCTCGTAGGTGTCGTAATGATCCGCGAGGAGCTTTTTCGCGGTGTCGCAGTCGAGCTTTCCGTAATGCTGCCGCATGAGCTCCTGCCACCTCGCCCAGCGGCCGTTGGGTGAGGAGGTCATGTCGTTGTAATCCATCCCCGTGGCCTCTTCGGCGCGCACCTTGGGATGCTGGGCCACGTTCGAGCCCGTGTAGTACCCGTCGAAGGTGCGCCAGAGGTGGGGGTTCTTGAGAGCGAGCTCGAGGCGCGCGATCTCCCCGGTCTTGATGTCGCCCACGAGCCAGTCGTTTGCGTACCCGCCGTTGTTGCCCTCGAGCATGATCGCCACAAAGCTGTCGATGGAATCCGCGTACTGGAGGGCCTTGCGGATCCTGTGGAATTCCGGGATCCCTTGGGGGTCGAATCCCACGAAGCCGCTCATGGTGGTCTCGGCCACGACCAGACCGGCGCTGTTGATCCAGAAGTCGGTCCCGCCGAAGATCCAGCCCGGAAAGGCCTGCGTGATGAGGCGGTGGCCGTTTTCCGGATGGAGGTCGAGGATCACGTTCCACTTCCGGCAGAACATGTACTCGTACCAGAGGTTGTGGGCGATCACGATCCGGCCGTCTGTCGTGGCGTTGCCCGTGGCGATGAAGGCGCTGCAGGAGCCGTGGGCCTGGGTCGTGGGCAGGTAGTACCAGGCCAGATCGATCCAGCCGTTGTAGGCCGTGAGGTCGATTTCGTCGTATTTCTGGACTCCGGCCTTCTTCAGGCCGGCCACGATGCCTTTGATCTCGTCCTGATACTGTTTCTCCATCTTGGGCCAGAACATGTTCTCGGCCGCATCCCGATAGAATTTCCAGTCCTTCTCCGTCGTATGTTTCAGGTAGTACGCGATGATCTCGATCGTCTCGTCGATGTGCTTGGCCAGGAGGTAGCCGTTCTGGAATCCGATTTCGAAAGGTTTGCCCGTCACGTAAAGGTAGATCCATCCGTCCTGTTCGTAAGTGATCGCTTTCTGGACCCAGGCTTTCTCCTGAGCGCTCAGACCCGCCAGGCACAGGGCCGGGAGGCACAGGACGGTCAGGATCAGGCCGGCTGCAGCGAGGGACCGCATGGCGCACTCCTTTCGTTTTTTTGTTGGAGCATAGAAAACCCGCAAAGGCGGTGTCAACGGAAAAAAGCGTCCGGCCGGCGCCGCCTCGTTTTCTTGAAAAAGGTGTGACCGGATCTGTCACACCCCCCTGGTAGGATGGGCCCCAACGGAAAAACTGGACCGGAGGAGATTCCCATGGAAACGACGGTGACTGGACGGTATTTCGAGTGTCTTCGTCTTGGAAATGTTCAGCGTTTCCGCAACCTTGTGATGGTTCCCCTCCTGGCGGACCTCGACGACGGGCTCGACTACGGCCTCCTTGACGAAGCCATCGAGGCCGGCGAGATCGAGGTTTCAGAAGTGAGCCGGCAGGGCGCTGTCCCGGAAATCCGGGTCGCCAACAAGGGGTCCCGGATGGTCTTGATCATGGACGGCGAGGAGCTCGTCGGGGCCAAGCAAAACCGGATTCTCAACGTCACGATCCTCGTGGCCCCGCGCTCGACCCTCGTCGTGCCGGTCAGCTGCGTGGAACAAGGACGCTGGGACCACGGAGACGTCCTGTTCAGGAGCGGCGAAAGGATTCTCTGCGCCGACTTGAGAGCGCGCAAGGCCCGGCAGGTCCACGATTCGGTCCGCACCAGCCGGGAGTTCCGCTCGAATCAGGGAGAAATCTGGGAGGAAATCGCCTCCAAGGCCTCCCGGATGCAGGCCGCTTCCCCAAGCTTGGCCATGGCCCACATCTACGAAAAGGAGTCGGGCAGGCTCGAAGAGTTTGCAGCCCACTTCGACGTGGCCGAGGGCCAGGTCGGGGCGGTCTTTGCCATCAACGACCGGATCGTGGGCCTGGACGGCTTCGGCAAGCCGCGGAGTTTTTTCCGAATATTAAAAAAACTCCTGGAGAGCTATGCCCTGGACGCGATCGACAGGGAGGGGAGAGAGGAAACCCGCTCGCACTCCTTCGGGATCGGGGATCTGGAGCGATTCCTCGGGATTCCTGCGCGTTCGCCGTGGGAAAGCCGGCCCTCGGTGGGCCTGGGCACGGACCTCAGGCTGGATGCGGAGGGCCTCTCCGGGCAGGCCCTTGCCTGCGAAGACCGCGTGCTTCATGCCGCGGTCTTTGTGGCGCCTCCCCGGGGGGCGAACGGCATCCGCGGAACCCGTTCCCCCATGGCGCGGCCCTCGCGCCGCAGCGCCGCTTCGGCAAGAAGAGGCGGACGCTGAGGGTCCCAGGGGTCCTGAGAGAGCCCCGGGCCCGGGGGGAGCCACGGCCCGGGGCGGCTCCGTCAGCGATTCTCCCGCGCGGCGGCAAGGAGCCCGGCCCCGGGGAAAGGGGACGGTGCCTGTGCGCGCCGTCCGGCCGCACCTGTCACCTTCGCCCCCTTTCCCTTGTCCTCTTCTGCTCAGGTCTGGATGGGGGCTCCTCCTGCCCCGCCTCTGCATACAGGCGGGAGAGGAGCAGAGCGTCCGTGCTTATTTCCCGGCGGAGGCTTTCCGGCTCCAGGACTTCGGCCTGGGAACCGAAGCCCAGGATCCAGCGCTTGATCTCGCTCGTGCCGGCAACGCGATAGGAGACGGTGACACGGCCGCTGCGCTTCTGCTCGATCTTCTGGCTGGGGTGCCACGTGCGGTCCAAGATCCACCGGGCCGCCTCGCCCGTGAACCGGATTCTCACCTCGACGAGTTCATCTTGGATGATGCCGAAGGAGTTGGCCGTAAATTTCTCCATGGAGAAGTCTTTCGGCGGTTCGAAGGCCTGGTCCGTGACATTGAGCAGCCGGATGCGGTCCAGAGCAAACATCCGGACCTGCTGCCTCAGGTGGCAGAAGCCCACGACGTAGAGCGCTCCGTCGTAGTACCAGATTCTGTAAGGATCCAGGCGCCGCCGGGTCTCCTGGTCGCGGCTGAAGGTGTAATAGACCATCTCGACCCGGCGCCGCTCGCTGCAGGCCTTGTTCACCTGGTGGAGAATCTCGCGGTGGCGGCTGAAATCCTTCTTGGGCTTCAACCCGAATTCCAGGACGTTCTCGAAATGCTCGACCAGGTTCCGCGTCTCCTCGGACAGGGAGGCGATGATCTTCTTGCTCAGCCGGTCGAAGGCGTCCGAGAAAACCGTTCCCTCGAAATAGCGGAAGAGGCCGCGGCTGTAGTAAAGGGCCATCAATTCGTCCGGCGCAAAGGGGATCGGCGTGTGCAGGCGGTAGCCGTCCACGAACTTCCAGAGGGACCGGCCGGTCTCCTCCTTGTAGAGAGGGAATCCCGCCTTTTCGAGGGCGCTCAGGTCCCGGTAGATCGTTCGGGGCGAGCAGTCCTCTTCCCGGGCAAGCTCTCCCACCGTAACCCCTCCTCTTGTGGAGGCCAGGGTCTGGACGATCCGCAGGAGCCTTGCGAGCTGATCCCCTCTTGCCATGGCGACACTCCTTCTTTTGCCGGCCCATGCCGGGCGCAGGTCAATTATATCGGGTTCAGGGAGGGGATCAATCAGCGGTCGAACCAGACTCTGTAGACGCTCTGGCGGGATCGCCTGGCTCTCGGGCAGATTCTGGCGAAAAGGAATCCCGCCACGAATCCGCCGATGTGAGCCCACCAGGCCACCCCGCCTGTCTGGGCCGTGGCGGCCCCCAGGGAGAGGATGCCGTTGAAGAACTGGATGATGAACCAGAAGAAGAGCACAAAAGCGGCGGGCACAGCCACCACGTCGACGAAGAAAAAGAAGAAGATCAACAGATCCACCCGCGCCCGGGGGTAACAGAGCAGATACGCGCCCAGCACGCCGGCGATGGCGCCGCTGGCGCCCACGGTGGGCAGCTTGGAATGCAGGTTGAGTCCGTAATGCACGAGGCCGGCGATGAGCCCGCAGGCGACATAGAACACCAGGAACCGGCCGTGCCCCATGCGGTCTTCCACGTTGTCGCCGAAGATCCACAGATACCACATGTTCCCGATCACGTGGAGCCAGCCGCCGTGGAGAAACATGGACGTGAAAAAAGTGGGTGCCACGTCCGTGAACGAGAGCCCCGGGATTCTTCCGACATGGGTGACCAGGAAAGGGACCAGCCCGTATCGCAGAAGAAACCGCTCCAGGGAAGGGCCGAGGGAAACCTCATACAGGAACAGGAGGCTGTTGACCACGATCAGGCTGATCGTGACATAGGGAAAGGCTCCGGACGGGTTGTGATCCCTGAGCGGTATCACGGCCGGGTTTTCTCTTCTGAGGGCCCTCCGTGCGGCGGGTGCGCCGGAGAGCTACAGGCTCGGGAAGAGGCCATTGACGGCTTTCTGGGCGATCTGCGCGAGCGGGCCGGGCCATACGCCGAGGGCCAGCACGGCAGCCGTACAGACGAGGAGAGAAATCGAAAGGCCGAGGGCCGCTCCGGGCAGATCGGCGAATCGCGGCTCGGGCGCCTTAGGGCCCGGTTCGCGCATGTACATGACGACCAGCACCCGCAGATAAAAGTAGGCGGATACGGCGCTCATGAGCACGCCGATCACGGCGAGCCAGATGTAGCCTGACCGGATGGCGGCGCTGAAGGCGTAGAACTTGCCGATGAAGCCCCCGGTGGGCGGCACGCCCGCCAGGGAGAACATGAAGACCGCCATGACCAGCCCGTACACGGGATGCCTGCGGGCGAGGCCCGCGTATTCCTCGATCTCGACGCCCCTGTCTCCTTTTCGGCCCAGGGCGATGACGACGCCGAAGGCGCCCAGGTTCATGAGGAAGTAGATGAACAGATAGATGAGGGCGGCCTTCACGCCGGCTTCGGTGCCGGGCGTCAACGCCACGAGCACGTAGCCCGCGTGGGCGATGCTGGAATAGGCCAGCATCCGTTTGATGTTCTCCTGCACCAGGGCCACGACATTGCCCAGCACCATGGTGGCCACGGCAAGGCACCAGAAGATTTTCGACCAGTCCGCGGCCAGGGGCTGCAGGGAAAGAACGACGATCCGAATGAGAATCGAAAAGCCCGCAGCCTTGACTGCCACGGACATGAAGGCGGTCACCGAGGTGGGGGCGCCTTCGTACACGTCCGGAGTCCACATGTGGAAGGGCACCAGGGAAACCTTGAAGCCCAGGCCCACCAGGAGAAGCCCGGCGCCGGCCAGAAACATCGGAGAGGCGCCAAGGTCGCCGCCTGCAAGCTTCTCGAGCAGCGCCGGCAGGTTCGTGGTCCCGGCCGCGCCGTAGGTGAGAGCGATGCCGAAGAGCAGGAACGCCGACGCGAAGGCGCCGAGCAGGAGGTACTTCAGAGCGGCTTCCGGGCTTTTGGGCTCGCTCTTGAGCAGGCCGCTCAGAATGTAGACCGGAATCGACATCAGTTCCAGGCCCACGAAGACGGTCATGAGGTCATTGGCCGAGGCCATGAAGAGCATGCCGCACAGGCAGACGAGGAGCAGGCTGTAGTATTCGCCCGCCGCGATTCTCTCCCGGCGGACGAATCCGTCGGACAGGAACAGGGTGAGCAGGCCCGAGGCGAGGAAGATCAGGCTGAAAAAGTTCGCGAAATTGTCCATGCGCACGAGGTCGTAGAAGCCTGTCTGGCGGATCCCCCACGAAAGGATCGTGGCGGCCAGAGCGCCCACGATCCCCAGTGCGGCCAGGAGCCAGCAAAGGCTCTTGTCCGGATCTTTCCAGACCAGGTCCGCCAGGATGCACAGCAGGGCAGCCCCGGCGAGAACCAGCTCGGGTTGGATCACTCCCAGTGATGCGACGAGGTCTTGGGTAACCATCTACGGGCCTCTTTCATCCGGCTGCGTCGGCGCCTCATCCGCGGGGGCCGCCACTTCCGAGGCAAGCTCAAAAGCCACGGGCTCGATCCGCTCGGTCCGGGCCAGGAACGCCTCCACGGACCGGTCCATCTTCCGGAGGAAGGTCTGCGGATACACGCCGATCCATACGACGAGAACGACAATGGGAACCAGGGTGGCGATCTCCCGCGCCGAAAGGTCCGAAAGGGACCGGTTCTTCTCGTTGGTCAGGGGGCCGAACATGGCTCTCTTGAACATCCACAGCAGATACACGGCGGCGAAGATGACGCCCGAGGCGGCCACGGCGGCGAAGATCGGGTTCTTCTTGAACGTGCCCAGCAGAATCAGGAACTCGCCCACAAAGCCGTTCAGGCCCGGCAGGCCGACGGAGGAGAGCGTGATCACCATGAAGAAAGCCGCATAGACGGGCATGACCTTGGAAAGACCGCCGAAGTCGGCGATGAGCCGGGTGTGGCGACGGTCGTAGATCATGCCCACCAGGAGAAAGAGGGCGCCGGTGGAAAGCCCGTGGTTGACCATCTGGATGACGCTTCCCTCCACGCCGGGCACGTTCCGGACCGACAGGCCCAGCATGACGAATCCCAGGTGGCTCACGGAAGAGTAGGCGACGAGCTTTTTCAGGTCCGGCTGGACCATGGACACCAGGGCGCCGTAGACGATGCCGATGAGGGCCAGAATCGCGATGAGAGGGTAGTAGTGCTCGGCCGCCTGCGGGAACAGAGGCATGGAGAAGCGCAGGAAGCCGTAGGTCCCCATCTTCAGGAGAACGCCCGCCAGGATCACGCTTCCGGCCGTGGGCGCCTCCACGTGGGCGTCCGGCAGCCAGGTGTGGAACGGGAACATGGGAACCTTGATGGCGAAGGAGAGCCCGAAAGCGAGAAAAACAAGACGTTCGGGCCAGACGGCGAGCTGGACTTTGTACAGGTCGAACAGATCAAAGGAGTAGAAGCCGAACTGGGCATGGTGCTGAAAGTAGAGATAGAGGATGGCGACCAGCATGAGCAGACTGCCCATGAGGGTGTACAGGAAGAACTTGACCGCCGCGTAGATCCTCCTCGGACCGCCCCATACCCCGATGATGAAATACATGGGGATGAGCATCGCTTCCCAGAAGATGTAGAAGAGGAAGAGGTTGAGGGCCGCGAAGGCGCCCAGCATGGCCGTCTGAAGGAGCAGCATGCAGATGTGGTATTCCTTGACTCTCGACTCCACGGAGCGCCACGAGCTCAGGATCACGATCGGGCCGAGAAAGGTGGTCAGCAGGAACAGGAGCAGGCTCATGCCGTCCAGGCCGATTTTGTACTCGATGCCGTATTCGGGCAGCCAGGAGGCGGTCTCGAGGAACTGCATGGTCTGGCCGGAGGAGGTGTCGTAGCCGAAGTAGAGTTTGAGCGAAAGGACGAAGCCGGCCAGCATCACGAGGAAGGTGATCCTGCGGATGGCCTCTTCCGCCCCCCTGCCCACGAAAAGGAACAGGAAGAAGGCTCCCGCCAGCGGGAAGAAAATCAGGATCGAGAGGAGGTGTTCGTTCAGAAATTCCATGGGTCAACCGGTCCTCACTTGAAGAGCAGGAAGCCGACGATAGCCAGGACCCCGAGGATCATCGCGAACCCGTAACTTTGCACGTCGCCCACCTGGAGCCGGCGCAGCGCTCGGGCGGCGCCCTGGAAGAAGCGGGCCGTGCCGTTGACGAGCCCGTCGTCGACGAAGCCCGCGTCCATCCCCTTCCAGAGGACCGTTTCCGAGATCCTCCGGATGGGCCGCACGAAGAGGAAATCGTAAATCTCGTCCACGTAGTACTTGTTGTAGAGAATCCGGTAGGCCGCGGGAAGGGCCCTGGCGGCCCGGACCGGCAGGTCTTTGAAGCGCAGATAGAAGATCCAGGCCAGGATCAGCCCCCCGGCGCCCGCGGCGACCGAAAGCGCAACGAACAGGGCTTCGGTGGCATGGGAGAAGTGGCCTCCGTGGGGGGGGCTGCCGAAGACCGGCTCCAGCCAGGTCTCGAAGAGGTTGTGCCCGAGGCCCCAGGACTCCGGAATCCCGACGAGGCCCGCTGTGGCCGCACCCAGGGCCAGAAGGGCAAGCGGCACGGTCATGACCGCGGGGGACTCGTGGGCGTGCTCGTAGAGGTGGTGGTCCCTGGGCTTGTCGAAAAAGGTGAGGAAGACGAGCCGGAACATGTAGCAGGAGGTCACCGCCGCGCCGATCCAGAGCACGGCCCAGAGGGCCGGAGAGCCGTGCGGGGAGGAGAAGGCCATCCAGAGGATTTCGTCCTTGGAGAAAAAGCCGCTGAAGGGCGGGAACCCGGCGATGGCCAGGGTGGCGATGACAAAGGTCCAGAAGGTCCAGGGCATCTTGGACTTGAGTCCCCCCATCTTCTGGATGTCGGTCTCGCCGCCCACGGCGTGCATGACGCTCCCGGCGCCCAGGAAGAGCAGGGCCTTGAAGAACGCGTGGGTCATCAGGTGAAAGATGCCCGCAGCGTAAGCTCCCACGCCGACGCCCACGAACATGTACCCGAGCTGGCTCACCGTGGAGTAGGCCAGAACTTTCTTGATGTCGTTCTGGCAGATGCCGATCGTGGCGGCGAACAGAGCCGTGAACGCGCCGAACCAGGCCACCCACTGGCAGGCGAACGCCGAGGCGGCGTAGAGGAAGTTCATCCGCGCCACCATGTACACGCCTGCGGTCACCATGGTGGCCGCGTGGATGAGAGCGCTGACCGGCGTGGGGCCCGCCATGGCGTCCGGGAGCCACACGTACAGTGGAAACTGGGCAGACTTGCCCATGGCGCCCATGAACAGGAGCAGGCAGATCGCCGTGATCACGGTGGGACCGAGCTGATGGACATGTTCCCGGATCACGGAAAAGTCGATCGTCCAGACGCCGTTCTGGCCGAGGGTCCAGAAGAGCAGGAAGATTCCCAGCAGAAAACCGAAGTCGCCGATGCGGTTCACCACAAAGGCCTTCAGTCCGGCGTAGGCCTTCTCCGGGTCTTCGTACCAGAAGCCGATGAGGAAGTAGGAGCAGAGCCCCACGCCTTCCCAGCCGAGGAAGAGCAGCAGAAGGTTGTCGCCCAGAACGAGTAGAAGCATCATCGCCATGAAGAGATTCAGATAGGCGAAGTAGCGGGCGTAGCCCCGGTCGCCGTGCATGTAGCCCACCGAGTAGACGTGAATGAGAAAACCCACGCCCGTGACCACGAGGGTCATGACCGCGCTCAACGGATCCATGCTGAAGCGCAGGGCGGCCGAGAAATCGCCCGAGGAGATCCAGGTGAAAACCGTGTCCGTCAGGCGCCGCGCCTCGGGCTCCAGCGCCAGGAGCTTGGCGAAGGCCCACAGGGCGACCAGGAAGGACCCGAAAGGCGCCAGGCAGGCGATCCAGTGCACCCGGGCCGCCTTGCCGTGGCCCGCCGTCTCGGTGCGGGCGCCGAAAATATTCAGGAGGAACCCGGCGAGCGGCAGCGCCGGAATCCATCGCAGGCAGGCGAAAACGGTTGCCTCTTCCAACGGAATCTTCCTTTCAGGCTGGGGAGGAAGCGGTCGCCCCTCAGCCTTTCATCAGGTTGATCTCATCCAGGTTCACGGCCCTGCGGGTCCGGAAGATGAGGACCACGATGGCCAGGCCCACCGCCGCCTCGGCCGCGGCCACGGTCATGATCATGAACACGTACACGTGGCCGGTCATGTCCGCCAGCTGGCGGCTGAAGGCGACGAAGGCGAGATTGCACGCGTTCAGCATGAGCTCCACGCTCATGAGCACGACAATGGCGTTGCGCCGGACGAGAAAGCCCACGGCTCCGATGGCGAACAGAAGAACGCTCAGGACGAGGGTCTCTTGCGTCATGATCGGTCCCCCGGGCCCCTGCGGCTGAGGACCGCCGCGCCGAGGATCGCGGCCAGAAGCAGCAGGGAAACCATCTCAAAAGGAAGCAAGTACCGGGTGAAGAGCATCAGGCCCACGCCTTCGATGGTGCCGAAGGAGGCGTCCGCTGCGGGTGGGGGGCCCAAAGGAGCCGAGGCGAGTCTGCCGGCGAGCACAACGGCGGCTGCGGCCAGCAGGAAGACGGCCGCAATCTTCCGCCCGTTGATGACGGGCCTTCCCAGTTCTTCGGGCGTGAGGCTCAGAAGCATGATGACGAACAGGATGAGGACCATGATGGCGCCCGCGTACACGAGGACCTGGAGGATCGCCACCAGGTGGGCCGCATTCAGGGCGAAGACGCCGGCGACCGCGAAGAGGCATCCGATCAGGCTCAGGGCGCTGTAGATCGGGTTCCGGGCCGCCACCACGAGCAGGGCGAAGACGACGGCCGTTGCCGCGAACAGGTAAAAGGCGATTGCCTGGATCATCGGGCCTGCTCCTCCGCGCTCAGGAGAAAGTCCCTGTCGTAGACGACCCGGCGTCTCGTGCCCATTTCGGACACCTGGGTCATTTCGATGGCGTCCTTGGGACAGGCTTCGACGCAGTACCCGCAAAAGATGCACCGGAGAATGTCGATCTCGTACTTGGCCGGGTAGTTGCCTTTGCTCGGGTCCGGGTAGGCGGCGGGCTCGATGTGGATGCAGCGGCTGGGGCAGTTGCCCTCGCAGAGCTTGCAGGCCACGCAGCGCATCGAGCCGTCCGGATTTTTCTTGAGCCGGTGCCTTCCCCGGAAGCGGGGCGAATACGTCCGCCGCTCGTCCGGGTACTGAATGGTGACGATCGTCTGCCGGGCGGTTCGGTACGTCAGGAGGTTGCGCACGAGGTGCTGGAAGGTCAGGGCCATGCCCTTGAGGATTTCCAGAAGATAGATTCTCTCCTGGGGCCTGTAGCGAACTGCAGGTGTGACGTTCTTGACCTTCATCATGTGCCGTAGATCCCCAGCAGGAAAGGTACGAGGGACGTGACGCAGAGGTTCATCAGGGCCAGCGGGAGCATCACGCGCCAGCCGAGGCCCATGAGCTGGTCATACCGGAACCGGGGCAGGGTCCAGCGGATCCAGATCATGACCCACATGATGAACCAGAGCTTCACAACGAAAGCGGTCGCCTGGAGGGCGGCCGTCACCCAGGGCCCGGCCCAGGAGACGAGAGTGGCCGTGGGCAGCCAGGGGATTTGCCAGCCTCCGAGGAAAAGGCTCACAAGCAGGCCCGAGGCGACCAGCATGTTGACGTATTCGGCCATGAAGTACATGGAGAACTTGAAGCTCGAGTATTCGAGGTGGTAGCCGGCCACGATCTCGGCTTCGGCCTCGGGCAGGTCGAAGGGGATGCGGTTGGTCTCGGCCAGGGCCGCCACGAAAAAGAGCAGGAACCCCAGGGGCTGGACCACGATGCCCCAGCGGGGCAGAAAGCCGAACAGCAGCTCCCCCTGCTGCCGCACGATGTCGTTGAGCCGCACCGACTCGAACACCACGAGGACGCCGATCACCGAAAGGCCCATGGCCACTTCGTAGCTGATCATCTGGGCCGAGGACCTCAGGCCGCCCAGCAGGGAGTACTTGTTGTTCGAGGCCCAGCCGCCGAACACGATCCCGAACACGCCGAGAGAGGCGATGGCGAAAATGAACAGGATGCCCACGTTCAGGTCCGCCACCTGCAAGGGGATCCGGTAGGAGCCCACCTCGAGCACGTCGGCAAAGGGGATCACGGCGAACGTGAGCAGGGCCGGCGTCATGGAAAAAGCAGGGGCGAGATAATACAGAAACCTGTCGGCCTTGGCCGGGACGAAGTCCTCCTTGACGAGCAGCTTCAGGGCGTCCGCGATCGGCTGAAGGAGCCCCGCGTTCCGGAGCCCGAAGAAAGGGATCCGGTTCGGGCCGACCCGGTCCTGGATGAAGGCCGCTCCTCTGCGCTCGATCCAGACCGCGATCGGAATCCCGGTCAGGAGCAGGATCGGCACGGTCACGGGCAACAGCACGTACTGTACGGTCCAAACCACATAGTCCGTGAGCATCTTCGACTACCTGTCCAGTTCTCCGGCGATGATGTTGAGGCTGCCGATGATCGCGATGAGGTCCGCGACGAGATTGCCCCGGGCGATCCGGGGCAGGGCCTGATACACCGCGAAGCAGGGCGGCCGGACCTTGATGCGGTACGGGGTCTTGGTCCCGTCGCTGACGATGTAAAAGCCCAGCACGCCGTTGGCCGCCTCGGTGGCCGAATAGACCTCGCCCGCGGGCGGAACGATGCCGTCGACAATGAGCTTGATATGCCGGACCAGAGAGCCGAACTGGGTGTAGACTTTTTGTTTTTCCGGCAGCGTGATCCGCTTGTCCTCGACGTTTACGGGCCCTTCGGGCAGTCCGTCCAGGGCCTGCTCGAGGATGCGGAGGCTCTGGCGCATCTCCTCCATGCGGACGAGGTACCGGTCGTAGGTGTCTCCGTTGCGGCCGACCGGGATCTCGAAGTCGAACTTGTCGTAGTCGTAGTACGGGTCGGCCTTGCGCAGGTCGAAGGCGACGCCGCTGGCTCTCAGGCAGGGTCCGGTAAAGCCGTAGTTGAGCGCCTCTTCGGCTCCGATCGCGCCCACGCCCTGGGTGCGGTCGAGAAAGATGCGGTTCCGCGTGAGCAGGATCTCCACTTCCTCGATCGCCTGGGGGAGATTCTCCCGCATGACCTTGCGGCACCGCTTGACCCAGTCCGCGGGCAGGTCGTGGGCGAGCCCGCCGATGCGGGTGTAGCTCGTGGTCAGACGGGCGCCGCACAGGGCCTCGAGCAGTTCGTATACATACTCCCGCTCCCGGAAGCAGTACCAGAAGGGCGTCAGGGCGCCCAGGTCGACGAGGTTGGCGCCGATGCAGACGAGGTGGTCGATGATCCGGGAAAGCTCGCTCACGATCACGCGGATGTACTGGCAGCGCTTCGGCACCTCGATGCCGAGCAGCTTTTCCACGGCCCGGCAGTATCCCACGTTGTTCATCATGGCCGAGCAGTAGTTCAGCCGGTCCGTGAGGGGAATGACCTGCTGGTAGTTGAGCTGCTCGGCGCCTTTCTCGAACCCGCGGTGGAGGTAGCCGATCTCCGGCACGGCCTCCAGAATGGTCTCGCCGTCGAGCTTGACCAGGATTCTCAGGGTCCCGTGCATGGTGGGATGGGCAGGCCCGATGTTGAGAACCATCCAATCCCTTGTCTCGGTTTGCTCGAGCATGACGTGCGCTCTCACCTGTTCTCGCGACCGGTTCTGGACGTCCGGTCAGGCAAGCCCTCTGTTACGATCTCGAAGGTTTGGCCCTTGAGGCTGTCGCCCGTTCTTCCCAGCCGAAGTTCGTGGGCTTCGACAGGGGCTGCCGTTTCTGGATGGGGTAGTCCTTGCGCAGAGGATGGCCGACGAACTCCTCATGGTTCAGGATCCGGCGCAGGTTCGGATGTCCCTCGAAGCGGATTCCAAACTGGTCGAAGGCCTCCCGCTCGAACCAGTCGGCCGCCTTCCAGATCCCGATGACGGATGAAACGGTCGGGTCCGACTCTTCCAGCGGCACCTTCAGGCGGACCCTGCGGCCTGCCTGCAGCGAGTAAAGATGGTAGACGACCTCGAACCGCTTCTCCCGTCCCGGGTAGTCCACGCCGCAGATGTCCTCGAGAAGCTCGAAGGCGCTCCCGGGGAACGCGAAGAGGAAGCGGCAGACTTCCAGCAAGCGCGCCTTGCGGACGACGAACGCCTCCTCGTCTCGGAAGGCGGGCGCGGGCTCGACGTCTCCCGGGAACTTTTCGACAAGGGCCTGCGCTACGGTGGTGCTCATGTCGGTCTTGGGCTCCCTACTCTCCGCGGTATTTCGGATCCCGCACGGACTCGCCCTCGATGATCTTCATGATCTGCAGGATGCCGTCCAAAAGAGCCTCGGGCGTGGGCGGGCAGCCCGGGATGTAGACGTCCACGGGGATGAGGGTGTCGATTCCCTGGACGGTGCAGTAGTTGTTGTAGATGCCCCCGCTCGAGGCGCAGGCGCCGTGGGCGATCACCCATTTGGGCTCGCAGATCTGGTCGTAGATCTTGCGCAGCACAGGAGCCATCTTCTGGCTGATGGTGCCGGAGACGATCAAAAGGTCGGCCTGCCGGGGGGAGAAGCGGATCACCTCGGCCCCGAACCTCGAAATGTCGTAATGGCTGGCCGCCACGGCCATGAACTCGATGGCGCAGCAGGCGGTGCCGAAAGGATAGGGCCAGAGCGAGTAGGCGCGGCACCAGTTGAGGATGGCGTCAAGGGTCTTGGCGACCGGGTCGGCCCGAAAGAGCCGCGAGGATTCTATTCCCAATTCAAGGCCCCTTTCTTCCACACGTAGGCAAAGGCGACGACGAGGACCAGAATGAAGGTCATCATGGCGGCAAGCCCGGGAAACCCGAGCTGCCGGAGCAGGACGGCCCAGGGGTACATGTACACGACCTCGATGTCGAACAGCAGGAAGAGCATCGCCACGACATAAAACTTGATCGAAAAGCGGCTCCGGGCGTCCCCGATGGTCGGTTCGATGCCGCACTCGTAGGGGGCGTCCTTGCTCGGGGCGGATCTCCTGGGTCCGAAGAAGTGGGAAACCAGAATGAGGGTGGCCGAGAGGAAAACGGCCCACGCAATGCCCACCGCCACAGGGATGTACTGTGATTCCATGGTCCTCTTTCCGCTTTTCGGGTCGCTCAGACCGGCACTCGCGGCGAAATGCGGGAAGAGTTTTTCTAACACAAACAGCCATGAAAAACAACCCTTTCGCCCGGCCTTCTCGCCCGGATCCAGGATGGCCGCCTCCCTGTCGCAGCGGGGGAGGCCATATCCCGGCGTCCACCCGGCGGCCCTTTGGCGATTTGGCCGGCGCCGGACCTGCGTGGACCCCTTTGAATTCCCCGGGCCTTCCGGGCCCGGACCCTCAAGGCCCGCTCAGGGCTCGATCGACGCACCCCGGGACGACGGGCGGGTCGGCCCGGCCGCAGGGGATGGCCAGTCGCCCGGCGAAAAGGATACTCGAAAGAAGAGGCTGTAGAGGATCGGGACGATCCCCAGGGTGAGGAAGGTGGAAAAGAGCAGGCCGAAGATGATCGCGATCGCCATGGGTTCCCACATGGGTCCGCCGCCCAGCCAGAGGGGCAGGAGTCCCCCGACGGTCGTAAGGGTCGTCAAGAGAATCGGCCTGAGCCTGCGTTGAGCCGCTTCGAGGATCGCCTCCTGCGGTGCCAGGCCGTTTTGCTCGATTTCCATTCGGATTCGGTCGAGCAGCACGATGGCGTTGTTGACCACGATCCCGGAAAGGGAGATCACGCCCAGGAAGGTCATGAACCCAAAATACGACCGCGCGACCAGGAGACCGACGACAACGCCGACAAGCCCCAGAGGGATCGTGGACAGGATGATCAGAGGCTTGCGGATGCTGTTGAACTGGGCCACGAGCAGAAAGAGAATGAGAAAAGCCGCCACGGGCAGCTTCTCCGCGATCGACCGGTTCGCCTGATCGGATTTTTCGATCTCTCCGCCCAGCTCGTAGCGGAACCCCACGTCCCATCCTGTCTTGAGGCGCTCGAGCCAGGCGTCCATTTCGTAGCTTATGGCGATCGCCTTGGCCTCGCCGGCCACGTCACAGGCCACGGTCACGGTCCGTACCCGGTTCCTGCGCAGGATCTTGGCCGGCTCCCAGGCCACTTCGATGTCGGCGATCTGTTTGAGGGGCACCGACTGGCCCGTGCCCGGAACGTAGATGTTGAGGCCCTCGAGCTTGCCGATATCCCGGCGGTCCGCCTCGACGGAACGCAAAAGGATCGGGATCGCCTTGTCCCCTTCCCGGTACTGGGTGGAGGCGTACCCGCTCAGCACCGTTTGCAGGGAGAGCGCCACATCGCGGCTGCTCAGCCCGGCTCTGCGGGCCCGGGCCTGGTTGACATTCACGAGGAGCTTTTTGGTCCTGCCTCCCCAGTCGTCGCGGATGTTTTTCGTGGCCGGAACGGACTTGAGCCTGGCCTTGACCTGTTCGACAATCGCAAAGAGCTTGTCCTGGTTGGTTCCGGAAATCCGGATCTCCACAGGCGCCGTTGGAGGGGGTCCCGTGGCCAGAAGTTCGACGGAGGCCGACAGGTCGGGAAAGGTCTCGGACAGGAAGGCTTCCAACTTCGGCAGGATCTCCTTCTGGATGGACCGGACCGAGGTCGCATTTCCGACGAGAAAGGCATATTCGGGCTTGGCCTGCTCCGGGATGTAATTGAGCACAAACCGGGGCGCGCCCTGGCCGATGAAGGCGGCCCAGTTGACCACGCCCTCGGAGCGGAGCGGCCCGACGAGCAGCTCGTTCCGGAGGAAGGTCTCCACCTCGTCCACGAGCGCCTCGGTCCGTTCAAAGGGCGTTCCGGGCGGCAGCTCCAGTTCGGCCGTGAAGATGGGCTTGTCGTTCGGGGGGAAAAACATCTTCGGAATGAGCGGAAACGCGCGCAGGGCCGCCCCGAAAGCCAGCAAGGCAAGCACGAGGGCCAGGCTCCGATGGCGCAGGCCGGCGAGCAGGCCGAAGCGGTAGGCCTCGTAGAAGGCCGCGGCGAGGCGGCCCTTGCGGCCTCCAGGCTTCGGCTTGAGCAGGCGGACGCAGAGCAAGGGCGTCACGGTGAGGCTCAGGACCCAGGAGGAAAGAAGGGCGATGGTGACGACCTCGAAAAGAGGCGCGCAGTATTCGCCGGTGCTGGATTCGGCCAGGTAGATGGGCAGGAACGCTGCTGCCGTGGTCAGGGAGGAGGTCAAGAGAGGGATTCGAAGCTCCGCGCCGGAATCGACGGCTGCCTCGATCGGAGGCTTGCCCTCGCCCGTCTGGACGAGAATGGATTCCGACATGACGATGGCGTTGTCCACGAGCATGCCCAGGGCGATGATGAGAGCCGCCAGGGACATCTGGTCGATGCCGATCCTGAGCAGCGACATGACGAGCAGGCTCATGAGCATGGAGAGGGGAATGAGAGGGGCCACGGCCAACCCGGCCCGGATGCCCATGGTGACGAGCATGACCGCCAGGACGATGCCGACGGCCTGCACCAGGTTCGAGACGAAATCATTGACCTTCCGGGCCACGTGCTCGGGCTGAAAGGCCACCCAGTCGAACTCGATGCCGACGGGATAAACGCCCTGAAGGCGCCGGATCAGGTCCCTGACGTCCCTGCCCAAGCGAAGGATATCTCCTCCTTCCCGAAGATTGACGGCGAGGCCCAGGCACGGGACCCCCATGTAATGCATCCTGGATTCGGGCGGGTCGATGTAGCCGCGGGTGATCGAGGCGAGATCCTCGAGGTAGAGAGCCCCGGGTCTGCCCGGCAGATTGATCACGGTCCTCCGCAGGTCCTCGATGGATTCGAAACTGCCCGTGGGCTCGAGCACGATCCGCTCGTCTTCGGTGGAAACGTGGCCGCCCGGGAGCACGATGTTCAGGGAATCCAGGATCTGGGCGAGCTGGTAGGGCGACAGGCCCAGCTCGGCCAGCCGGGCATTGTTGTACTCCACAAAGACCCGCTCCTGCTGGGCGCCGCAGATTTCCACCTTCGCCACGTCCCGCAGAAGCAGAAGGTCCTTGCGGACCTGGTCGGCCACCTCCTTGAGGGCGGCGTAGGAAAAGCCCTCGCCCGTGAGCGCGATGAGAATCCCGAACACGTCCCCGAACTCGTCGTTCACGAAGGGGCCGACCGTTCCCTCGGGCAGGTCCGGCCTCACCCGGTCGACCTTGCGCCTGAGATCGTCCCAGATCGGCCGCATCTGGCGGTACTTTTCTTGAATGTTCACGTACAGGATGGACACGCCGGTCTTGGAGAGGCTGGCGATGTGGTCGATCTCCGGGATCTCCTGGATGGCCTCTTCGAGCCGATCCGTCACGAGCTGCTCGACCCGCTCCGGGCTTGCTCCCGGGAAATAGGTCATGACCAGGGCGGTCCGGATGATGAATCCCGGGTCCTCGTCTCGCGGCATCCTTTGGAAAGCGCCGTACCCCGCGAACAGCACGATGAGCGCGGCCACGATCGTGACCCGATTCTTCTCGATGGCTGCACGCGTCAGGCTCACGGCCGCCCGCCCTCGGCCTCGAGGATCCTGACGAGCTCGCCGTCCGCGATCCGGCTCGTGCCGGCCACGACCAGGAGATCGCCGTCCCGCAGGCCCTCCAGGATCTCGAGGCCCTCTTCCCGCAGTTCTCCCACCCGCACGGCCTGTCTGCGGACCGTTGCCAGCCCTTCTTGACCGGGCTCGGCCACGAATACATACCTGCCCTGCCTGTCTTCGGACACTGCGGCCGCAGGCACGAGAAACCGCCCGCTGCCCTGCCCGGTAGAGAAGGAAAAAGAGACCTCTGCCGCCATGCCGGGCCGCACCTCGGGCACCGGAGCGTCAAGCCTCACGGTGACCGGGTACGTGGTGCTGGCGCCGGAGACGACGCCGACCTTGAGAACCGTGGCGGCAAACTTCCGGTGCGGCACGGCGTCGAAGGTCACGGCCGCCCGGTCGCCGGGCCGAACCTGCGCGATCAAGGACTCGGGGACTCCCACAAGCACCTCGGGCCGGGAGCCGCCCGTGAGCAGGACCACGGGCTGGCCTGCCTGGACGTTCTCGTTGGCCTCCACGTACACCTCGGCGATGGATCCCTCGGAGGCCGCCTCGAGACGGCTGTAGCTCAGTTGAGCCCGCACCAGTTCCAGCCGCTTCTGGATGGCCAGAACCTGGGCCGCGGCGGACTCGGCAGCCGCGCGGGCTCCGTCGAGCTCGTTTCGTGACGCGTTGCGGTTTTCATACAGAGCCCGCACACGGGCGTAGTTGGCCTCGGCGTTTCGGCTCTCTGCCCGGGCCCGCTCCAAGGACGCCTCGGTTTCCTCCACCTGGAGCCGGTAGTCCTCCGGATCGAGGGCAGCGATGAGCTGGCCGGGCCGGACCCTGTCGCCGACCTTGACCTCCAGACGCTGGATCTTCCCCGGGATCCGGAAGCTCAGTCGGGATTCTCGTTCCGCCTGCGCAATGCCCGGGAACGTCCGCGTTGTGGAGCCCCCGGTCGAGAACACCCGCCGGGTCAGGACCGGCCGGAGGACCGGTGGGGGCTCGGTCTCCTTCTGTCCGCAGCCGGACGAAGCCGGGCCGAGGGGAGCCAGGCCGAGCAGGCAGGCGATCGCGCAGAGCCGGAGCCTGCGGCCTTTTCTCATAACCCTTCCCTCCTTCGTTGCGCTACAAACGCCTCCAGCCTCTCGAACCAGGCCTCCCGGTCCCCGGGGCTCAGGAAGAAATCGAACCGGTTCGTGGCCCTCTGCATATCCATGAGATCAGTCAGAAAATCGTAGACGCCGTTGGCCGCAACCTGGTCGGCCACCAGAGAGGCGTTCTGGGCGTCCAGC
>FWPU01002790.1_pt1 | contig 46585 bp, 37 predicted proteins | sample 2228361 | NCBI WGS metagenome assembly FWPU01 (sample SAMEA103939777, study PRJEB20133) | metagenome
TAGCGGACAGGCTAAAGCCTATCGTACCGCCACGTACCACCGCCTTCCGGCGGTCGAGGGACAGGCTAAAGCCTATCGTACTGCCACGTACCACCGCCTTCCGGCGGTCGAGGGACAGGCTAAAGCCTATCGTACCGCCGCCTTCCGGCGGTAGCGGACAGACTAAAGCCTATCGTACCGCCGCCTTCCGGCGGTCGAGGGACAGGCTAAAGCCTATCGTACCACCTTGTACCGCCGCCTTTAGGCGGTAGTGGACAGGCTAAAGCCTATCGTACTCGTACCACCGCCTTCCGGCGGTTGCGCCAGGCTGATGATTTTTCAGGAAACAATCCCCGCTAGCCCGCGCAGGCGGGCTTTGCCCTGCTCGCCGCAGGCTTTATACCAATTGGAAAGAAACAAGTCGCATGCGCACCCTCACCAGAGCGCATTGCAATGCTATCACAGCAATCTACAATCCAAAATCTACAATCTAAAATAGTATGAGCCCGACGGTGCCAGGCGCATACCGGATTGATTGCCAAAAAACCATAAGCAGTCGGTTCCCCACGCCTGAAGGCAGGCTATCTATGAATCACATACACTGGCGCCGGTCCGAGATCGAGCACCAGGCGTCCCTCGCTGGCGACGATGGTCGAGGTTGCGCCGTCGCGCGTGATCAGGGTGGCGGTTGAGGTACTGGTGCGGATACTGGCGCGAACCGGCGTCGGCGCCCACAGCACGTCGATCGTTGCGTCGCCGCGCTGAAAATGCGCGTTGTACGCCTCCGGACCGCTCACTGCGAAGAGATCGTCGAGGTAGATGGTTCCGCTGCCTGTAAAGGAGTCGGGTGTGTCGTCGAGCACAATGGCTTCGAGCCGTGCGGGAAAGTCGATCCGTCCGTTGCCATTGCCGCTGATCCGGTCCCATTGCGGTGCAACACCGGTTATTGGCGCCTCCAGAATGCGCCATCCCGGCGGTCCGATTGTGCCCAGGGCAAACTGCAACACCTCTCCTTTTGCATCGCGTATCCAGACTTTGAGCGTGTTTCCTGAACCATCGCCGTACACCCAGATGCCGAGCGCATAGGAACCGTCGGGAATGGGTGTTGGACGTTCGCGTCGGAAGACGACGAACTCATTCGCGCGTGAAGGAAAGGTGTAGCGCAACTGAGCCGCGCCGCGCCCGCTGCGCACTCGTTCGCTGGAAGGCGTAAAATCGCCATATGCCTGATCGCCGCGCCGCCACACGCCGAATTGCTCGAAGTCGAGCACAGCGGTTCGGTTGAACAGATCGCGCACAATCACCAGGTCTGCTCCTGTAAGATGCTCCACCATCACCCGGTACGCTGCGAACGATGGCTTCAAACGGCTATAATCGAAATAGCCGACGCCGGCTCCGACCAGACCATACGGGTTACCGGGGTCATCCTTGAGCGTATACCAGAAGATCTTCTCAACACCAGCGCGCCAGAGCAGTAACGTTGCGCGCACCAGAAAACTGGCCTGATCCTGCTCATTCACCAATCCGATGGTGTCACGGTCGCCGCGTCCACTCGACCAGCCAATTTCGGTGACCCAGATCGGGCGTGCGCCGTACTGTTCCGCAACTGCGCGCGCCGCTTCGACACCCGCGATCAGGTTGCCGACCTCAGGTGCGCTGGGACTGACATACGGATGGATGGCGAGAATGTCGAAACTTTCCCACGCACCAGCCTCTGCCACCTGCCGCAAAAATGATGGCTCGAACGAATAAACCCCGCCGATCAGAATGGTCGCCTGCGGGTTGACTGACCGGATGGCAGCGGCTGAGAGGCGCAGGAGCGTCGCATATGCAACAGGGTCCGGAGCGGGCTTCCAGAACAGCGGATTATCCGGTTCGTTCCAGATTTCCCAGTGAGAGATGTAATGGCGGTAGCGTTGCGCGACGGCGGCAGCAAACGTGGCAAATCGTTGCGGGTCGGGAGCGTAGAACGATACGCCGTGCGGAATATCGTGCGGAAATGGCGTTGCCCATCCCGGAGGATGCCCGATGACACCCAGAATCTTCACTCCACGTCGGCTGAGCGCACGCACCGCCTCATCGGTGAATGTCCAGTCGTAAGGGGCATCAGGCGATGGCTGAGTACGAAACCAATGAATGTCCTCGCGCACCCAGCCAACCCCCAGACGTGCAACGATGTCTGCCGGTACATGCATCGATGCAGGGTCCCAGTAGCGAGTTGCCAGATGGCTGTTGACGCCGAAGGGCGAATCGCGCAATGTGGTGTGGGGTGTTTCCTTCACAACCGGCGAGAAGTCGAGCGGGGCAACCGCCGGCAGCAGCGCCAGCAGGAGGGAGGTCATTGCGACGATGGATAGAACGCGATCGATACGAAACGGCGATGTCGAACGCATAGTATGGCAATTATACCAGATTGCAGGTGGAGTACATGTTCACTATGTTTTGTAAGTGTTACGAAGATCAACTAAAACCCGGTATACCCTGGCAGGCGGGTGATGTTCTTGCATCATCCGTTTTCGCCTGCGCCCGTCAGGGCACGGCGCCGCCGTGCCCTGACGGAGTTCTCCCCCGGCGCGCGGGCGCGTCGCCGTACGCTCGATCCAGAGTAATCGCCTGTTTGCGTTCTCCCCCGGCGCGCGGGCGCGTCGCCGTGCCCCGCCGGGGTCTCCCCCGGCGCGCGAGTGCGCCTGTGGTCATAGCCGATAATTCTCCTCCGTTCCGCGGCGGCGGCACGTCGATGCTGTGTTCACAACCGCTCGGCTCGTCTGGGTGTCAGCGCCCCTCCTGTATCCTCTTGCTTGCGGGGGGATACAGGGTAGCGAATAGCGGCTATAGGAATAGCAGGCTTCTCCTGCATCCTCAATCGTGAACAATTCCTGCGCCGGGTATCTTACGGCGCCGTAATGCGCACTGAGGTGACTGTTGCAACTCCGGCAAAGACACGGTTTCCAGGAAGGATCAGTTCAGGAGGAGGAGCTGTGTATACTCCTGGAGTGGTGGCGCGCGCAAGCCAGGTGTACTGATAGATGCCGGGTGTCAACCTCTCGATGGCAAATTCGATGTGACCAGAGAGTGCATTAATCGGTTCGCTGATCGCACGCTCACCAGTATCGATCAGCGTGAGTCCGGCAGGGAGCGAATCGCGGATCGTCAGAAAGCGTCGTTCATTGTATGCCACAAGCGTCAGCCGCACCTGCACCAGTTGTCCGGGACGCAGTCCCATCGGGTCGATCAGCGCGCCGGTGTGCGGGTCCAGATATTCGCGAAGCAGACCGGCGCCTTCTGATGGCTGGGGTGCGCTGGCAGTGTGCGTCATCTGCCAGGCGACGAGCGCCGGGGCGTTGCTGCTGGTCACAACCAGCGTGTTGGTTGGGCGCAGATCGACGATAGGGATGGGAACCAGGCGGATCATGGCATGCGGTGTATCAGGCAGGGTGACAGGTGCGCCGTTGAAGGTGATCGCAACGGTTGCCGACGCATCTGCAGGCACAATGGTGCGCAATGCCTGCACAACGCGCGCGGTTGTTGAGGCATCGCCCCATCCGGTGGGCGTCATATGGGCAATCAGCCAGCGTGCGGCATCGGTTGCCAGCGGATGGCGCGGTGATGCGTGATGGATTGCCTGCATCGCCAGCGCTGTGGTGGCAGTGTCGTCATAGGGAAATGCACTGCCAGATGGCGTTTTCCACCACGCAGTCGCGCTCGCGCGCTGCGCCAGACGTATGAGCCGGGGCAGCGCCGGACTGATCCGCGCCTGATCTGGCGGCAGGGTCAGCAGATGGCACGCCAGCCCGTGAACATCCAGGTCATCATCATCCCAACCGCGTGGAAGCGACGCCTCGGTGGCATTGAGTTGCGCCAGGGCAAAACCCAGGCAGACGCGCGTTTCGAGCGAAACATCAGGATCGCGTGCGAGGCGGATCGCCAGATTTACAGCGCGTTCGAGCGGTTCGTCGGGCAGAACAATACCGGCTTCCTGCGCGCTGGCAAGCGCCTCGAGCACTACTGCAACAATTGCCGGATTGGTTCGACCGCCGGATCGCCACGTCCATCCTCCATCCGGCGCTTGCAGCTCTGTCAGATGCATGATTGCCGCCTGCGCTCCTGCACGCATCTCTGGCAGCGGCGCTGCCATCAGCACGATCGCTGCATCATCGGATGCGTAGCGATTGGGTGTTGCTGCAAGGGTGCGTACCTGTTCGATCGTCAGGGCTCGCAGTGATGGGGCAACGGCGACATTGAGCCAGCCGCCTTCTGCGGGACTCTCAGCAGGTATCACTATATTCGTCTCGAACTGGTTGGTTACGAGTGCGCCGCTGGCGCTGACAATCGTTGTAGCGGGCGGGAGAACAGGCAGAGACAGGCGCAGCGTTTCACTGAACGCCGCGCTGGTTGCGACAGTCGCCTCCATCTCCAGTGGGGAGACATCTGGCGCGCGAAGCGTGAACGGGATGGACGTCACGCCTTCTTCTGGAATGGTTGTGACCTGAACAGTTGATGTTCCATCGGGAAAGTGCAGCGTAACGCTCGTTTCCTTTGTTATCCTGTCAGACGCCGTGAGATGGATGCTGGCGTCGATCTGGTCGCCAGCGCGCACAAACGGCGGTGCGACGACTCGTGCCACAATGGGTTGCACGACAGTCAATGGTATGTTGATCTCACTCATACCGCGTTCGCCGGCAATCCACATGGTTGCCAGGACGACGCCTGGTGTCTGCGGCAGCGGAACGTCGACGCGCAGCATACCATTGTTATCCGTCCGATCAACATGCCATACGACTGTTTTTTGCATCAGATCGGCATCTGTTGCAACCCGAACCAGAACATCGGCAGGCGCAGGATCGCCATTCGTGTTGGTTACGGTGAGCGTCAGCACGGCTGTTGCACCGGGCGCATACACCTGTGCATCGGTTGTCAGCGCGGGCGACAGCGATGGAGCAGGCACGGCAACCGGCAGATCAACCTGCAGGCGTCGTTGTGCAGGCAGGCGTGCTGCTGGCGTCAGCGTCACCCGAACGCCTGGCGCATCATCGGGTATCAGGGTCAGTGTGATCGGTTCGCCGGCGCGCACCAGGCGCAGTTCTTCCCGACCACTCCCCGCCCCGTGGTGTACCGTCAGTAGCGCTGGCGCTTCGGGAAGCGGTTCGAGCGGCAGGATCAATGCCGTATCCCCGGGCTGATAGTGGGAACGATCGGCGAGCAGCGCGGCGCCGTCCTGCAGTGTGATCCAGTCCGTAAACCCGGCTTGATAGGCGCGCAGGATGATGCTGGCTGAAGGAATTGCCGGATCAACCCCCGGAAGCGATGCACGCACTCGATAGGCGCCAGGGGTTGAAAGGGGGACCGTCAGGGTCGCTCTTCCGTCGCTGTCGGTGACAACCACACGACTCAGAATCGGTCGATCCGCAGGTGATGCTGCAGAAGTATCGGACGCATCGTCGTTGAGCAGCGTCGCCTCGACCTGCACGCGTTGTGCGGGGAGCGGCTGGTTGCCGAGCAGTGTGACGATCTCAATACTCGCTGGCGTTCCTGTACGAACAATTGACGACGGTGCACGAAGCCCAACGATCGGCGCCGGCGGCGTCTCGATCAGTCGCTCAATCGTGATTTCAGGTCCATGCGGTTCGACGATATGGGCGCGGAAGCGATACCGGCGCCAGGGATCCGATGCTGAAGAGGTGATGACGATCGTCAGCGCACCGTTGTTGTCGGTGATGTCAGCCCCCGACAGCGATGGCGGAAGATCGGGTTTGCCGAATACGACATCGTCGTTTGTCGGCATCGGCAGCGGTTCGTGATCGATCGTCCAGACCACCTCAGCGCCTGCAACCGGCAGACCTTCCGGTGTGCGCACTGTCACCAGCAATGCGGGGTTTTGCCCCTGGGTTATGCTGGTGACAGTCGCCTGCAATGGCGGCGTTGACGCCTCGACGCGAAACGTGATGGCACTGCGTTCATCCTGTGGCATCGAGATACGGTAAATGCCAGTCTGTGCATCGACAGGAAGCGTGACGGCAGTCTCGAAAGCGCCTGTTCCATCGAGCGTGACCTGCTGTCGCACAGAGCGACCCGATGGATCGCGCATCTCCAGCGAAAGCGACAATCCTGGCGCCGGCGGATCGAACGATTGCCCCGTGACCTGGCGAACGAAACCACGAATCGATACCTGTTCGCCCGGCGAGTAGACGGTGCGATCAGTCGCCAGGAGGGTCTGGAGACGCGGTGAAGGCGCACTCTGCAGGGGAACTTCCAGCGTGACGAATGCGGATAGATCGTCGCTGATTGCCACGAGATTGCGTGGATTGACACCGCTCAGATCGACAGTCCACACCCCGCGCTCATCACTGCGTCCGGCGGCGACCAGCGACCCCTGCTGGTACAGCGCAAGCGGCGCATCGGGGAGCACTGTCGTGTCGACAGCGTCCGTCACCCACACAATGGCGCGCTGTCCAGTGACCTGCAGCGCGATTGCAGCGCGCGAGACAACGAGAATGACGCCGGTTCCAGCGCGTTCGGGCGTGCGAATGCGCAAAAAATAGATGCCAGGCGGGAGCGGCGAGCCATCATCGAGAGCTGCCGTCACACGCGCTTCGACCGCCGTGTTGAGTGGATCGGCAAGCGGTTCCGCCCAGGAACGCAGCAGCGAAAGACCGTAGCGCGACGGCTCGAAGGTTGTCCACTCCGCATCGCTGAAACTCAACGCGCGCAGCAGCGTCGCCTCATCGAGTCGATAGAGCGCCAGGCGCAGTTCCGAGAGATTGGTTCGCCGCGTCAACAAGGCAATCGTCTGATCGGGAAGCGCCCGGATCACGCGCCCATTCGCTTCCGGCAGAGTCAATGATGGTGCGGCAGGCGCCGTAAAAAAACGAAGTTGATACTCGCGTTCGAGTGAAACGCCAGCGCGATCCGTCAGCGATGCCGGAATAGTGATAGTGTAGATCGTCGCCGCCTGGAGCGGCGCCTCGATGCGTGCTTCCCCATCATTGGCGACGACACGCAGGGTGTCAACTGGCGGATCGATACGTATCTGTGTGCGCAGCGCCTCGGCATCGATCGGCGTACTGAAGATCAGGCGCACATTGCCGCCTGGCGGGAGTAACTGCCCCTCACCGGGGAATCGTCCGATCAGCGCCGGTTTTGGTGCAGCGATGAAACTCCACCGATACGGTTGAGCCAGAAGCGGCGTTCCGTCCGCCAGCGTCGCTGGCAGTGCAACGCTGTAGGCGGTTCCTGCCTGCCACGCAACAGCAGGAGTGTACGTCACCACCTGGCTGCCATCAGGCAACCGTTCTTCTTCAAGCGAACCGGATACCATCGGTGTGATTGAAAGCGCATCTTTGAGCGACTGCAGATCGACCGGTTGCGACAAAACAATCCGCAGCGGCTCAAACGGTCCTACCTGGCGCGCGTTTGGCGGCGGTGACACAGCGCGCACTGCTGGCGCCAGTGTCGTGAACGACCAGACATAGGTGCGTCCAGGCGGAATGCCATCTGAGTCGGTCAGGGTTGAGTCGAGGGAAAAGGTGTAGCGAATGCCAGGGCGGAGTGGTTCGGATGGGCGAAACAGCAACGTAACGGGATCGAGCCAGATCGCACTGCCCGGAAGCGGCGGGTCGCTGCGAAGCGCAGGCAATGTCTCGGAACGGGCAAATGTGTCGGGCGGCGCAATGGGGCGACTGAAACGTACACTGACCGGTGTATCGAGCGGAACGTTGACACTGCCGTCGCGGGGCCACAGGGCGGTAATTGCAGCAGGCGGCGCTGTTTCGAATGTAAACGTGAACGACTGTTCCAGCGGGCGAAAGTACTGGCTCAGGGCGCGACCGGTGAGTGTCGCGCGGTAACGCATCCCGGCCTGCCACGCCGTCATCGGTGTGACTGTCAACGTCGTTCGTGCAGCATCCCAGGCATAGACGACATCTGTTGCGGGTTCGATCTGCAACGCCTGTTCGGCGCTGGCTGGATTCATCGGGGAGCGAAACTGGAGCGTGATCGATGTGCGCAGAGACACATCGCGCGCACCATCGGGCGGTGACACTGCGACAACCGCAGGCGGGTCGGAGAGCAGTGGAAGGAAGAGGAAGCGCGCTCCCAGCAGAGCCAGAGACGCCAGCACGATGACCAGCACGATGCCGGTCCAGATCATTCCGATCCGTCGCAGAAAACGCACACGTACTCCTCAGCGGCGAGCGGCGGTACAAAGGCGCAAGTGCTCAGAATAGGCGTTTCCTTTGTTGCAGTATAGCACACATTGCCGGCATTATACGTCTATCTGGTAGAGTGTCTGCCATGTATGTGCGAGTCGATCCCAGTCGTAGGCGGCGGCGCGCACGCGCGCGCCATGCGCCAGTTGCGCGCGAAGCGCCGGACTGGTGAGAATGGTCGCTATTCCATCAGCCAGCGCCTGGGTATCGCCAGCGGGAACGATCACCCCGGCAGTGTCGCCGATCATATCACGCCGGTCGCCAACATCACCGGTGACGACCGGGACGCCTGCCGCCAGGCTTTCGACGACTTTGAGCGGTGAACGCGCCGCTGCAGCAGGCGTATTGTCCACCGGATCGACCGAGCAATCGCCGAGCGCCAGCCACGTCAGTGCTGCTTCAGGCGGTGCGCGTCCAGTCCAGATCATCGTGCGCGTTAACCCGCGCGCCCGGGCATACGCCATCAACGCCGGACGGTCGTCGCCGTCACCGACAATGACAAGGCGCGCTGCCGACAGACGCCGGACGAGGATCGCAAAGGCGTCGATCAACAGACGTATCCCGTGCGCCACAGCGCTGATAGCGCCGAGATAGACCACAGTCGGGTGGTGGTGCAGACCGAGCGCAGCGCGCAGCGCAGCAACCCGGCGCTCGTCGGGGAATGTCTGACGGTCGAAATCAACACCATTCGGAACGTAGCGCAACCGTTGCTCTGGCACACCCAGACGCTGCAGTCGGTCATAGAGGAAGCGGGTATTGACACTGACCCCGCGCGCCATGCGTGGCAGGCGATCCTCCCACCACGCCACGATCTGCTGTTGCCACGCGCCGCGAAAGTGGTTTGCGTTCGCCTCGTAATCATCGCAATCGACGTACAACCTGGCGCCGTTTCGCGCCGCCAGCACTCCGGCAAGCCCATTGATCGGCTGCGGCTTCGCAATATGCAGTATATCCGGCTGCAACCGGATCGCGGTCTGCGCCAGCGCCAGCGCCCCGCGCAGCGAGACCGACGCCAGTTCCAGCGCACCGAAGTGCCGTCTTTCGCCAGGGAGACCATAGACGTGCATCTGCCCGACATATATGCAGCGCACTCCATCGCAGGTAAACCGTCGCATGCGCACCTGATCGAAGGTTGGATGGAGCATCAGCAGGTGCACCTCGTGACCGGCGCGCACCAGGCGGCGCGCCAGCGGCAACCAGCGTCCGCGCGGCGATGGGTAATCGAGACTGGAAGTGCAGAGGAAGACGATGCGCATACTTCGATTACAACACCCGTGGTGACGCCGTCTGCGGCGCTGGCTGTTCGGCATGCGTTGCAGACGGTTCCGCCAGTTCTTCGATCAGGCGCACGAGCGGCAGCCACGAGTCGTGCTCGCGCGCCATGCGAATATTCCGCACAAACGGCTCTGCCAGACCTTCGCAAAAGAAACGCACAATTGCGTTGGCAAGTGCAGCGCTGTCTCCCGGCGGAACGATGAGACCAGTCTCGCCATCGTGGATCGTTTCCGGCATTCCGCCGACCGATGTTGCAATCATGGGTTTTTCGAACCCGATCGCCAGTTGCGCCACGCCGCTCTGGGTCGCTTCCAGGTACGGAAGCGCCACCGCATCACACGCCGAGAAATAGACCGCTATCTCCTCATTAGGCACATACTCGCTATGGAAATGCACCACATCGCCAAGACCGAGTTCACGCACGAGATCACGATACGGACGCTCATCCTCCCAGAACTCGCCGACGACCAGCAGGCGGACAGGGATGTGCTGGCGTACCAGTGGCAGCGCGCGTATCAGATGGCGCAACCCTTTATAGCGTCGAATAAACCCGAAAAAGAGCAGCACCGGCTCGTCTGGCGCCAGCCCCAGCCGGGAACGCGCCTCAGCACGCGGCAGCGGTGTACGGCTGAACACATCGTAGGGCGGATGAGTGACACCCTTAATGCGCGCCCATGGCAATGCCCGCCGCAGCAATGCAAAATCTTCTTCGCTCATCACGATGAATGCGTGACCGCGCCACAGAATACGCCGCGCCAGGTACCAGTCGAACATCCCGCCGTCGGGAGCGATCACATGATGGCAGAGGAACAGAATGCGAATATTCGTATACCGTCGCACCAGACGAGTCAGGACGAACAGCATCGGCGACCAGAACGGCGTCCACCACTGCAGGAGCAGCAGATCGGGGTTGTCGCGCTGGATCATGCGAAAGGCGCGCCACCAGGTCAGCGGGTTCATCGGCGTCAACACCCGGTCACATGCAACCCGCAGCGCACTCTCGTCGGGGCTGGGGTCCATCGCCGTGTTACCGGGATAGAGCCATTTTGGATACTGCTTGATGTACGAGATGAGCCGCACATCGTGGTGCTGGCGGAGATGGTGGGTAAGGAGCGTGGTGTAGTGCGCAATGCCGCCGCGAAACGGATACGTTGGACCGATCAGGGTAATTTTCATCGTGTGACCAGCTCGAAGATTTCAACCCCGCCTGCATCATAGACCAGGCGGAAATGCGGACTTTCGCGCAGTCTGGCAGTATCGATCCGATCTGGTGCGGGAATGCCGCCAGGACCGGCAATCGACTGTGCGCCGCTGTAGACGAAGGTATAGCCGGCCTGGCGCAGTCGATCAATAGTTTCGGGAAGTGTCAGGTCGATCTGCACGGCGCCTCCATCGGTCAACGGTCGGCGTCGCAGGTCGCGCGCCAGCGTGTGAATCTCTGTGCCATACTGCGGATCGGTACTCAACTCACTGCCATATGTCATTGGCGGCACATTCGTCTGCCGTCCGGTAAAGAACGGCAGCCACCATCCGGCGTCGGTGCCGACAATCATGTCGCCGCCGTAGATCGGGTGACTGTTGACAATGAAGCGCGCGTCGGGCGGCGTATGTGCACGGATCCATTCCATTGCCTGTGCATCAGCAGGAGCAACCATCCGCATATATGGCGGAACCAGATCGCGCTGCCATCCAACGCCCCAGGCGCTGACAACGATGATGACAGCTGCAACAGGAAAAACCGCCAGTCGCGCTGTCATGCGCCCCAGCATTTCGCAGATCGATGCCAGGGTGATGCCCGCCAGCGGCGCTGCCACCAGGTAGAGCATCATCGCGACAACATCCCCCTGGACCACGCCGGTTCCCGGTAACCCCACCAGATGCGGCATAGCGATCACCAGCGAGGTCAGAACCCATCCGACGAGCAGGAGCGCGCGCCATGCGCGTTGCCGCGCTGCCAGCAACGCGCCGATCAGTGCTGCTGCAATGACTGGACCCTTGAGATAGAGCGGTGCAATGGCCGGTACTGCTGCTGCCAGAATCTGACCGGCTGCAGCTGCTGGTCGAGTCGCATGCGCCACGTTGCGGTCCAGATACCCACCGGTCACATTCAGCAGCCATGGCAGTATCAGCGCCAGCGCGATCGCACCAATTGTCGTGGCGCGCCCCAGGGTTGCAAGAATGTCGCGGGGTGCAGCATGCAAACGGAACGCGAGCAGATAGATCAGGAGCATTGGCGCCGCCAGGATTGTCGTCTGATAATGGCTCAGCGCCAGCCCGGCACTCACCACGCCCGCCAGCGCCATCAGACGCCAGTCGCGGCGCGGCGCCTCGATCGCGGCCATCCAGGCGATCAGCACAGCGACGAGGATGATATGGCTGGTGACGAATGGATTGCGCCCCCAGAACGTCAGAAAGGCTGGAAGCGTATTGTAGAACCCAACCACGAGCGCGGCCCACACGCCAGCGATCGCGCTGCCGGTCAGCCGGACGGCTAAGACGAAGACAGCCAGAAGCGTGGCTGCATTCATCATCTGCCCGACCTCGACCACTGCGCGTGGCGTCGGTGTGCCGGTCAGCCAGTGGACGAACGCTGCATTCGCATGGAAGCCATAATGGTACGTGAGCGTTGCCAGCGGCACATACGGTTCCCACGATTGAAACAGCCCCTGACGTTCGACCAGGAGCTGGACGATCAGGGTGTGATGGTAACTATCCACATTCGACCCGACCAGCATATCGCGCGTGGTATAGAGGCGTGCGAGCAGCGCCAGCGCCAGCAGACCGATCATCAGGGCAACGACAGCGCCTGGAGCGAGCCATCTGTTCGTTGGATTGTTCGGAGGCGCATGTTCTGACGCTTTCGTGCGGCGTCGTATTGTTATCAGCCAGATACTGGTAGCAAGAACCACATATGCCAGCGTGGTAATACGATTCCAGGGCAGGCTCACGAGATCCGCCATCAGCAACAGGATCGGTGGGAGCGCCGCTCCAACGCCCCATGCCACGCCGATGCGCTCGATAACGCTCAAGGTCTGATCGCGCCAGAGCAGGCTGATCAGCGCCATGCCGGGAACGATCCAGAGCGCCAGTGCTGCGCCTGCAAGCAATGCCAGTCTTCCGGCACTCGAAAGCGTCCAGACGAGAACGTCGGACAAACCGAAAACCGCGACTGCCGTCATCCATCCGAATGCCAGCAATGCCGGGAAGAGAGCATATCGCGTCGCCCATCCGTCTGAGCGAAGCAAACCAGTCTTGAGCGTGATGTTGAAAGGCTTCATCAGGGCGGCAATTATAGCAGATCAACCGCGCACCGCCTGCTCCCACTCGAACAATCGTTGCATCTGGCGCTCATTCAGATCGATGATTGGGCGTGCGCGACGCACCTGTTCGAGCGCTTCGGCGCCTGTCATGCCCTGCGCTACCAGGTATGCTGCTGTCGTCAGTGGTGCGCGCCCAACCCCGGCGTGGCAGTGGATCAGGGTGGGCAAACCGTCGGCATGCGCGGCGCTCACAAACGCGACTGCACGGTGCAATTGCTCGATGGTTGGCGGGTCAAAGTCGACCACTTCCAGGCGGAGCGCGCGCTCCGGCGGCGGTCCATCGAACGCATCCTCGCGCTCCGCCTGCAGACTCAGCACAGCACGAATGCCGAGTGCGTGCAACTGAGGCCACTGATTCGCGTCAAATGCGCCGCCAACGTACAGCAAATCGTCGATACGGCTGATGTTCAAGCCGAAGAGCCGATTCCACTGGGTCGTCGTGTAGCGCCACAGCCAGGAGAAACCGCTGCTCGGCTCGACAAGGTTATTGCGCCCCACGCCTCTGTCATCGGTCATGGTTCATTCCATCCTGCTCCCATTTGCGCCGACGCACCCGATTCGGAGTTGCGTATGCGGCTCAACCTGCTATCATAGCGGGCGTGTCACAGGTGCTCCAGGATCCACGCAAGAACAGCGCCAATTATACACGACAAATGGAAAGGAATCTCGATGCTTACCGCTTTCGTGCTCATTCAGGCTGAACCGGCGAAGATCGCGCAGATCGCCCAGACGATCGCAAACCTGCCGAATGTTGCAGAAGTCTACAGCGTCACCGGCGACTTCGATATTATTGCGGTGCTTCGGCTGGCGGAGTACGAACACCTCGCCGAAGTCGTGCCCGAGAGCCTGGCGCGGATCGACGGCATCAGACGCACCAACACCATCCTGGCGTTTCGCCGCTATTCCGCACAAGACCTGAAGGCGGCGTGGGACATCGGTGTGGCGTAGGAGGTATTGCGATGCAGTGGCGACGTTGGGCGGCGCTCAGCATCGGAGTGCTGGCAATGGCGGCGCTGATCGCCGGCGCGCGCCCCGCGCGATTGCGTCTGGCGCGGGTCACGCATGTCAGTGCAGCAACGCCGCCGGTGGCGAGCATCTCGCTGCTGTACGCGCGGGGCGCGCGCCCGCAATTTGTCGTCCTGGATATTATTGGTGCGCACAGCGCCACCGGGAGCGCCACTATCGGCGGCGACCAGGAGTTCGTCGAGGCGCCGCTCGCCGGCATTCCCGGCGGACCCTACCGGATCGAGGCGACGCTGGTGTATCGGATCGGCGGAGTCCTGATGCTGCGGCGTGTCTCGTTTGCAGAGCGATAATAAAGCCGAATGTCAGGATACTCATGAGCCATGGTTAACAAAGATGGAGCATCCAGTCGTATAGGGTATGGCAGCTGGCTCTTGTTGTTTATGCGGTTACTCCTAAAACAAGCACAGGAATATCAATGTCCGCAGCTCCACGGTGCTCTAAATCCCAGACAAATTGTTCAAAATATGAAACACCTGTAGACATTTCCTCTGCGAAACTTTTGACCGGGACAATTTCGATGCCCGCGTCAATGATACCTAGTTTGTGGAAGATGGTCATTTTTGCGCAGACATTGTAGACCATGAAGGCATATTTACCGAACTGAACTTCAACCCCCAAACGATTTTTAACAAAGTCCATTTCGCGAAAAGCTCCTTTGAGGGGACTAGGTGGGGTGAATTCGGGGACATAATACGCAGTTGAATATTCGCACCAAACCTTGCGTTTTACCCATTCTCTCCGTGCTAACTCTTCATTAAAAGCGTTGTTTAAGGATCGAGGGTTATAAAGGATTTTGCCCGTCATTGTTTTCTCTAAACTGATTTTTGTTTTATGCTGCGTACTGTCGATACTATCGATTACTTGTTTAATTTCCTCGAATTCTTTAGGGTAACGTGAAGTAATAGTATCTTTTCCGTCTTTGAATGAGAAAATGCCTGCGATTTTCATGGCTGAATCATTCCTTTATCTCTAGAAGTTGCTTCTGAGACAATTCCCTCCACTCTTCGGGTATCTGGGATACTCTCTCGTTTCCCGTAGGCTGGTAAACCGGCTTTCCCAGAGGTCGGTAACGGAGGGCGCCATTGAAGTAGTCGAGAATACGTTGACGCCCTATTTCTACATATGTTTCTTCTTTTTCGCATCCTATCGCGCGTCTGTTATGCATCAGAGCTCCAACAAGAGCAGAGCCAACACCCATGTAGGGATCAAATACCCAGTCACCTTCGTTCGTGAGCGCCAGCACACAGCGTTCGACGATCTCGATAGGAAACTGGCAAGGATGGATTGTCTTTTCGGGATGGTTAGATTTTACATTAGGAATGTCCCAGACAAGTTCCTCCCAATCATGAACCAAAATTTCCCATACATCAGACGGATTTTTTCCGAGAGGATTCCCCGAAGGTTTTCCTTTATTCGGTCCTTTAAAATGACGTTTACCAGGATATTTGGCTGGAACACGGACTGCATCGAGATTGAAAATGTAGTCATCAGACTTGGTAAACCATAAAATGGTCTCATAACGACCTGAAAAGCGCTTTGATGCATGTAATCCGTGTCCAAACTTCCATATAATCCGATTACGTAGCTTCATGCCGATTTTTCTGAAAATTGGGTAATAAAAGATGTCAAGCGGATATACTTCTCCGTTTTCGACAAAATTGCCTACCTGCCAGCATATACTTCCGTCATTTCGTAGTATGCGGTAAAGCTGAGTGATCAGTTGAGTCTGGTATTGTAGATATTCTTCAATTGAAACTCGATTTTCATATGCTTTTCCCAGGTTGTATGGAGGAGAGGTTATAATTAGTGCAACCGATTCGTCTGGAATGCAGGATGCGAATTCACTCGCATCACCCGAGAAAATAACAATTTCAGCATCTGGTTTGAACATTGTTTCGATGGATTTTGTGGCACGAAATAACTCGTCCATGGGCAATCTCCTGCCATAACCATGCTTTGTTTTTGAGCTGCAAAGTAAAAGCCGAATTACTTGTTCCGGCGCTTATGCTCCCGTCGGGCGGCGCGTCTTCCGCTCGACGGTCGAGGCGCGGCGCCGTTGGTGGGAACCTTTTCGTCGCGTCCTGCGCCTTCACGCACTGCTGTGCGTTGCGTCGGCTGCGGACGCGCGGCGGCTCGCGCTCCCCTGCCACGCTGCGACGCTTCCCACGCCGCCAGACGGCCAGGGTATACCGACCTGGCATAGTAGATGGCATAGATGATCAGCGCGACGGATAGAACCGTAATCATCGTCATCCAGTATGGCGCAGTGAATGGCTCGATGGCGCTGCGCCGCAGCGCGCCGATGATCGCCCCGATCAGACCCAGGATGAGCATGGCGTACCCCAGACGGCGTAACGCCGGCCCGCGTACCGGGTTTGTGTCGCTGTGCATGAAGGTCAGGTAGGCGCCGGTGATGGCTACCACGAACTGAGCAATAAAAAAGACCCATTCCAGGGCGCCAAAGTCGGGGTTTGGAGTGATAAAGTAACTCGGGTCCATTGGGGGCATCTCCTGCACATGGAGCGTTCTTGTTCTATAATTACGCCGATTATACCAACCGCAGCAGGGAGCGTCAAACATTCCCGGCGGCGTAAACCGTGCACGATCGTGGGGTTTGGGGGAAACCCCCGCGATCACGAACCGGCGGCGGGATGGCTTCCGCGAGCGCCGCAGCATGTCGCCCCGCCGACGCAAGAAACCAGGGACGAAACGGGTGAACAGTGTCTGGCAGTGGACATTGTCTCATGACAGGAGGCGCATATGCAACTGACAACTGTCAGGGTCGAAAACCCGGATGGTCTGAACATCATTCTGGGGCAGACCCATTTCATCAAGACCGTCGAGGACATCCATGAGGCGCTGGTCAACACGGTTCCGGGCATCCGGTTTGGGCTGGCGTTCTGCGAAGCCTCGGGCAAATGCCTGGTGCGCTGGAGCGGCTCTGATGAGGCGCTGATCGATCTGGCGCGACGCAATGCCCTGGCAATTGGCGCCGGGCATTCGTTTCTTGTCGTGCTGGGTGCGGGATACTACCCGATCAATGTCCTCAATGCCATCAAAGCGGTTCCAGAAGTGTGCCGCATTTTCTGCGCCACCGCCAACCCGCTGGAAGTCGTCGTTGTCGTGACGGATCAGGGGCGCGGCATCCTCGGCGTTATCGACGGCAGTTCTCCGGCAGGGGTCGAAGGCGAAGAGGATATCGCCTGGCGCAAAGGCTTCCTGCGCCAGATCGGGTACAAGCTTGGCTGATGCTATAATGCTGGCAGACGGTCATCCGCGCGGCGCACAACGTCGCGATGAAGACAGGACCTGGGGATGCGGGCGCGCCGCCCGTACATCTGGCGGCTATGTTCGCCTCAGAAAGACAGCAGCATTGCGGGGAAACGCATGAACTATCTGGTGACGATTGGACTCGAAATCCACGCGCAGATCCTGACGCGCTCGAAGATGTTCTGCGGGTGCAGCGCCGATTATGCAGACGCGCCGCCGAATACGCACGTCTGCCCGGTCTGTATGGGGTTGCCCGGTGCGCTGCCGACGCCCAACCGGCGCGCTATTGAACTCGCGGCGCTCACCGGTCTGGCGCTCAACTGCCGCATCTCCCACGAGAATGTCATCAGCCGCAAGAACTACTTCTATGCCGACCTGCCGTCCGGCTATCAACGCAGCCAGTACGACGATCCACTCTGCGTCGATGGGTGGGTGGATATCGAAGGAGACAACGGTCCGAAACGGATTGGGCTGACGCGCGTGCATATCGAGGAAGACACAGGCAAACTGATCCACACGAACGATGGCGGTTCACTGATCGATTTCAACCGTGCCGGTGTGCCGCTCATGGAGATCGTCTCGAAGCCGGATATTGCTTCGCCGGAAGAGGCGCGCCGCTACTTCCAGAAACTGCGCCAGATCCTGGTCTGGATTGGCGTCAACAGCGGCGATATGGAGTCGGGCGCATTGCGCTGCGATGCCAATGTCTCGGTGCGCCCCGCTGGGCAGCAGGAGTATGGCGCCAAAGTCGAGATCAAGAATATCAACTCGTTTCGCTTTGTCGAACGGGCGCTGGCGTATGAGATCGAACGCCAGATTCGGGCGCTCGAAGCCGGTGAGCCGATTGTGCAATCGACGCGCGGCTGGGACGAAGCCAGCGGCACGACGGTCGCGCAGCGCACAAAGGAGTTTGCTGAGGATTACCGCTACTTCCCGGAACCGGATATTCCGCCGCTGCGCCTGACTGATGCCTGGGTCGCCGAACGGCGCGCTGAGTTGCCCGAATTGCCCGATGCGCGTCGCCAGCGTTTTGTCGAAGCGTATGGACTGACCGCGTATGACGCCGGCATATTGACCGATGAGCGCGCGGTTTCGGATTTCTATGAGCAGGCGGTTGCGGCAGCACGCGCACGTGGCGTGACCCCGAAGGACGTTGCGAACTGGATGACTGGCGAGTTCTTCCGTTTGTTGAAGGAAACCGGCGAAACGCTCGAAAGCGCCGCGCAACGGCTGCGCGTCGAGTATATCGGTGAGGTTCAGGAGTTGCTGAACCAGGGTGTGATCACACGCACCAGCGCCAAAGAAGCGTTCGAGGCCGCTTTCCGTGAAGGGCGCTCTCCGGCCACCATTGTCGCTGAACGCGGTCTGGCAGTGATTGGCGCGGGTGATGCTCTGACGGATCTGGTGCGGCAGGCTATCGCCAGCAACCCGAAGGTCGTCGAAGAATACCGGCGCGGCAAGGGAACAGCCATCAAATTCCTGATCGGGCAGGTGATGAAAGCCACACGTGGTCAGGCGAATCCGCAGGCTGTGCAACAGGCGCTGGAACAGGAACTGGCGCAGGAGTAGCTGCGTGAAGCGCGTACCTCATCACCCCTCGATAACGGTACGTATGCAGAAGTTCGCAGCGCTCGTCGGGGTGCTGCAGAAGTCTGATGTCGTTGCGAGGAGGTTCTGAATGAGCGGCAGCGCCCTGTTTCGTCCGACGTTCACCGATCTGCGCGCCGAAGTTGAGCGTCGCGTGTCCAGTGATGCATCGCCTGAAACCATTGCTGCGTTGATCGATGAGTTTCTGGCAGCTGGCGGCGATACGCCGGCGCCCCTCATCGAGTACGACGGCGCTGTCACCTGGTTGTTCCGCAGTTCCACTGCTCAATCGGTGTCGGTTGTCGGTGATATTCTTGGCTATCGCCCGGCTCAGACGCGGATGACACGATTGCAGGGAAGCGATCTCTTCTACCTGACGACGTATCTGCCGCTTGATGCGCATATTGCGTATGCGTTTGCAGTCGATGCGCCAGAAACTGCGGCGCGCACGCGATGGGTCGATCGGTGTCTGCCCGATCCGCTGAACCCGCAACGGCTGATCATGACTGATCCGCTGCGGATGATGTCGGTGCTCGAAATGCCTGGCGCTGCGCCGCTGATGGCGGGGTTTGATGCATGCGCCGAAACGCCGATGTTTGCCGGGGCGCATGTGGTCTGGAGCGCGGCGACTGACTGCTGGCGGCGGGTGTGGGTCTATCTCCCGCCAGGATACGATCCTGCGACACGACGGTATCCAGCAGTGTATCTGCTCGATGGCGAGGCGTATCTGCTCTCGGCAGGGCTGCCGCTGTTGCTCGATGTGCTGATCGATGCGCAAGAAATATCGCCGGTTATTGCAGTGCTGATCGAGCCCCCGCCGCTGCGCATGTCGTCTGCAATGGTCACGGGCTTTGTCGTCGATGATGTCGTGCCCTGGATCGATGCGCAGTACGCCACATCGCACGATCCGCTCGATCGGATTATTGGCGGCGCCGATGAGAACGCAACACGCGCGTTAATGATTGCGCTGCAACGTCCCGATGTCTTCGGCGGCGCGCTGGCGCAGTCGCCGCAGATGCCGCCGGTTCGGCGAATAGCCGCGCTGCTGGAACGCCACCATGCGCACGGAGGGGACGCTTCACGGTGTTATGTGGATGTCGGGCGGTATGATGAGCCTGCAGCCGTCGAGGTGACGCAGGCGTTGTGTAATGCCCTGCTGAGCGGAGGTGCAGCGGTGTCGTATCAGGAGTTTGCCGGCGGACGCAGTTTTGCCGGCTGGCGTGTCACGCTGCCGGATGCGCTTCGCTTCCATTTCGGCGCATCGTCGCTCGCCAGTCTGGGGTGACATAAGGTTCTTCTATGGACGTGGTCATTCGCACCGAAGAACTGACCAAGCGGTTTGGCAATCGCATTGCGGTTGACCATATCAATCTCGAAGTGCGTCCTGGCGAGATTTTTGGCTTTCTCGGTCCGAATGGCGCAGGCAAAACGACAACGATCGGAATGTTGTTGGGGCTTATTCGCCCAACGTCGGGTCAGGCGTTCGTGCTTGGGCGCGATATTCAGCGCGAAGCGGCAACGGCGCTCCGTGACGTCGGGGCGATGATTGAGGCGCCGGCGTTCTATCCCTATCTCTCCGGGCGCGACAACCTCCGGGTGCTGGCGCACGCCGCCGGTCTTCCCGACCGCTGTGTCGATGAGGCGCTGGCGCAGGTCGATCTTACCACGCGCGCGCGTGACCGGTTCGGCACATACTCGCAGGGCATGAAGCAGCGGTTGGGGATCGCTGCTGCGCTGCTGCACAAACCGCGCCTGATTATGCTCGATGAGCCGACCAATGGTCTCGACCCCGCCGGTCAACTCGAAATTCGCAATCTGGTGCGCTCGCTGTCGGGCAGCGGGCGCACAGTGTTTCTCTGCAGCCACCTGCTCCACGAAGTCGAGCAGCTCTGCCAGCGCGTCGCTATCCTCAAACAGGGGCGCATTATTGCGCAGGGAGAAGTGGCTACCCTGCTGCGACGCGGTGTGCTCGTGCGAACCATCGGCGAGCGTGAGCGTGCTGAAGCGCTATTGCGCGCTGTTCCATGGGTTGCCCGTGTGAGCGAGTACGGTGATGCCTTTCTCGTCGATGCACCGGGCGACCGGACTGCTGATCTCAACGCTCTCCTGACATCTGGCGGCATACCGGTGGCCGAAATCCGTCATTATGAAACCAGTCTGGAAGAGTTCTTCCTCGAAGTGACTGCTGAGCGTGAACGGCGATGATCAATCTCATCCGCGCTGAATGGCTCAAACTCTCGCGCCGTCCTCTCACCTGGATTTTGTTGTCGATCTTTTTGGCGCTGCTGGTGCTGCAGGTGCTGGTGCAGTTTGCGCTTCTGGCAGGCATGCCGGTGCAGAGCGGCGTGATGAGTGCACAGTTCGAGGAGTGGCGTCGAGGCATTCTCTTTCCCGGCATCTTCGCCACAGCTCTGAGTCATGCCAATGGTCTGGGGGGCTTTTTTGCCGTGATCTTTGCTGCTGGCGCAATCGGCAGCGAATACAGCTGGGGGACCCTTCGCACCCATCTGGCGCGCGACCCGGCGCGTGATCGGTATCTTCTGGCGAAACTGGCGACGATTATGATTGCGCTGACAGTGGCAATCGTGCTGGCAGTAGCGCTCGCATCGCTGCTCGGTCTGATTCTGGCGCTGCCCCTCGGCGCCGGAGTCAGCGTTGCGCCTGGCGATCTGGTGAACCTGGTCGTGTCCGTTGTTCGCGCGCTGTACGTCCTGCTGCCATACGTGTTGCTGACCGCGTATGCCACATTGCTGACGCGCTCATTGCTGGGAGGAGTGGCGATCGGATTGTTCTATATCGTTGCTGAAGCGGGTTTTGGCGCGCTGGCATTGCTCCAGGTGCTGGGCGGCGTATGGGTGCTGGTCTACAATCTGACGATTGGGCAGAACATCAATACGCTGACCCTGATGAACCGCCACGCATTCGGTCTGCGACCGGAAACGACCGCTCCGCTCGATCTCTCCCAGCTCCCCTCGCCACTCCAGGCGACGCTTGTCATCGGTGTGTACTCGGCGTTGTTTCTGTTCCTTTCGCTGCACCTCTTCCGCACCCGCGACATCACCGGACCGGGCTAAGAGCCTATCCGAAGAACGCAGGATGCCGAACAACCGCATCCTGAGTAGCGCGCAGCGCGTATCGAAGGGGCGGTTGTTCGGATAAGCGCTAACCTTCGCCCCACGGCGATGGTCATCATCGCCGTCACCGCCGCCCTTCGACCAGCAGCACTGAGGGGAGCGCCGCAAACGAGTCGATCTGCCAGCGGATATCGCCGGCATCCACGAACAGACCGCTCGATGAGCCGCCGTCGAGATTGAGCGCCCGGTCGATCTCCAGATCCGAAGATGCCAGCCAGACTGCCAGCGCCTGCAGCGAAAACGCGCTGGTCGGGCAGACGATGATCAGGAGGCGTCCCGTGCGATCCATCGCCACGACGGTGCGACGGGCGCGTTGCCCGTTGTCGGTGATCGCAGCGACGGCGCCGCCGGGATAGATCAGCATGGGAAACGACTGAATCGCCTGATCGAGCGGAACCGCAGGATCATACGGCTCGTCCCGCAGAGCCTGGATCCAGACGCGCCCATTGGCGGATGCAGCAAGCATGCCGCCGAAACCGGCGTAGGATGCGCCGTGCGCTTCACCGTCAGTCACAATGAGCGCCGTTGCGCGATGATCGGCTGTAAAGAAACCGCCGTTGACGGCGACAAGCGGGCGGTGCGTTGCAACCCATGTGCGGAGCGGTTGTGGCGCATCGGGCGTATAGCGGACGCGCAACCGCACCAGTGCCGGATCAAGACGCACTGCATAAAGCGGTGTGGCAGCGTCTGGCACAACCCCCGCGATGGTCAGGCTGCGCACTTCGATGCCGTCTGCAGCAACGATCCAGCCGGTATCAGCAGAATCCAGTGCTGTACTTACTGGAGATGGCGCCATGGTTGGCATGCGCGTCGGAACCAGTCGCGTTGGCGGTGGAGCAGTGACACGGCTGCATCCGTTCGCAAGGATGATCGCCAGAATCCACATCCATTTGAGCGCATCACCCATAGCTGCTCACGACGCGATGGTGCGCCGTTCTGTGTGAAACGCGCGCCATGCCAGGAAGATTAAAGTAAGAGCCGTCAGTGGCAGGACGAACAGCGCCATGGCGCCGCTGAACGCCGGCAGGAGGGTGTGCTGCGATGCCGTCAGAATGAGATACAGTGTATATGCGATATAGTACCCCAGAAACAACCATCCCTCCCAGCGCGCGATCAGTCTGCCGGTGAAGAAAATCGGCAAACATGCCACTGCGACTGCAATCATCACCGGTATGTCGAAGTTGAGCGCCGCCGATGCCACATTGACGCCCGCCGGTGCGACGATACTGGTCAACCCAAGCACCGACAAAAGGTTGAAGATATTACTGCCAACCACGTTGCCGACCGCAATATCGCGTTCGCCGCGCAGCGCAGCAACGATCGAGGTGGCAATTTCCGGCAGCGACGTGCCAACCGCCACAATCGTCAACCCGATCACCAGTTCGCTGACACCGAACATACGCGCAAAACTGATGGCGCCATCGACCAGCCAGCCTGCGCCAAGCACCAGCAATGCGAGCCCGCCAATAATTAACCCAATATTCTTGAGCCAGTCAGTGATCGATTGCGGTTTGCCGACGTCAAATTCCTCACGGTACTCTTGTTCGATTTCAGCCGTCTCTCTGCGACTCTGGCGAATGGCAAACACCGTGTAGATAACAATCCCGCTAAACAGAATCAGCCCATCGATCCGGCTGATAACGCCATCCATCGCCATGATGAAGACCATGATCGATACGCCGATCATCAACGGCACATCGAGACGGATAAGTTGCTGCTGGACGACGAGCGGCGTAATTGCCGCCGAGATGCCGAGAATGAGGAGTACATTTGCGATATTGCTTCCTACCACATTACCCAGGGCTACGTCTGCGCCACTCGGTCCTGCAAGCGCCGATTGAATGCTCACGGCCAGTTCGGGTGCGCTGGTGCCAAACGCAACGACCGTCAAACCAACGACCAGCGGCGAGATTCCGAGCCCCAATGCTGTGCGCGAAGCGCCGCGCACCAGACCTTCCGCTCCGACAATCAGCAGCGCCAGACCGGCAACAAAAAGAATGATCGTCATAATGTCCATTGGATTACCTGTTCCTGCATGTTCAACGCACTGCATGCTAACTCCAGTTATTGAAGCAGAAGATGTGTGCAGTCGTCAAGGGGATTGTGAGAAGAACGTTCCGGGAGAAGTTTGCCTGAAACAATGAAAACCTCCCACTTCTCGGTTCTTCTCACCCTTGCCGCCGCCGCCGCTTTCTGTTACACTTACCATTGCAAGCCCCGACGATGTCGTCCACTTCTGTCGAGATACGCCGGCGGCTCGGTTGTTGACCGGCTCATTCGTAGATGCGCGAGGTGTAGCGTGAGCGGGACACGCCTTCCGCCAAACCCGTGGCTCGCAGACCACGTGATTTTTTTTACGTCCCGCTGGATCGTGTGGGGGGCGACGTTCCTCTGGTTGCTGGCGCAGGGTTTGCTCGATACAACGCAGTTGTGGGCGTTGTCTGCGGCGTTCCTGGTCAATGTACTGGCTACGAGGTTCGCACAGCCGTATTTGCGGATTGTCCGGCGCAACCCGGCGATTCTGATGATCGACATTGTCTACGGCGTCGCTCTTGTCTTGTTCAGCGGCGGATGGGACAGTTCGTTCCTTCTCTGTGCAATGAGCGCCCTGGTGCTCCCGGCGTTGATGTACGGCTGGCGCGGCGGTATGATGGCGGGTCTGACATTCGTGTCGATCGATCTGGCAGCACTGTGGGCTGCAGGGGCGCCGCCGGCCGATCGTCTCCTTGCCGGTCAGGTTTCCGGGATGACGCTGGCGCTGACCATGATTGTGCCGCCGCTCTTTGGCGCTCTCGTGCATCCTCTGGTTGATATGGCGCGCGACTATGTCGCACACCGGCGGGTCACGTCGCGTCGCCCTCCCGCCCGACCAGACGCGCCTCCCCGACGCTCTGCACCGGCAGATGCCCCATCTCTGTCGCGTGAGAGCAGTGGGCTTCGTTCCATCCCGCGTGACGCCAGCGAACCGTCGCCGGTGGCGCAGGCGACACGCATTCGCACTGCAGAACATGGCGCCGATGAACTGCGCCGTCTGCTGTTTGCGCCACTGTCGACCACTGATGTGGAACTGGGGACAGCGATTGATATTCTGACATCGCGGTTCAGTCAACATACCGGCATCGCGGTTCGCGTCGCGCAATTGGGGCGCGCGCGGCAGGTGCGCTATGCTCAGCGCCAGTTGCTCGTGCGTCTTGCACAGGAAGCATTGCTCAATGTTCAGCAGCACGCGCATGCGTCGTCGGTCAGCGTCACGCTGCGGTACGACTCATCGTCGGTCGTCTTGATGATCCAGGACGATGGCATCGGCCTGCTCGACGGGACGTATGAGCGCCCTGGATGGCGTTCCCTGCGCACCATGCAGTATCGCCTCGCTGAGCACGATGGTCGGCTCGATGTGTTCGAACTCGATGGGGGCGGCGTAACAGTGCGTGCATCGCTGCCACTCGATTGATGGTGCGCTCGGTCATTCGTTTCATCAGTCTGGGCGCGGCTGCTGCGCTGTTGATCTACGGCTTGCTGCAGCCAATCGACCAGGATAGTCGCTGGATAGCGGCACTGTGGATTGCGCTGCCGTTGCTGTATGTCGCGGCGCGTCTGTCGCTGCCTCTGGGTTCTGCCACTATCGCCCGCAATGTTCAACATCTGTCCCTGGCGATTGCGATTGGCTTCGTTGGGCTGGCTCTCCAGTTGTTCCGTCAGCAGTTTGTGTATGCGGACTCCATTGCCGGCGCTGTGTTTGTGGATCAGCAGACCGGCCAGACGACCAGTAATGTGCGCAAGGTTATTGCGGCGTTGAAGGTGCAACGCGGACCGATCCTTGATCGCAATGGAACCGTCATTGTGGCAACTGACGTCGTCGAAGGCGGGTATGCGGTGCGCCGTTACCCCCTCGCTGCAACCTACGATCCGGCAGCGTTCGGGCATGTTGTCGGGTTCTTCAGCAGTCGTTTCGGTCAGTCCGGCATTGAGGCGACGTACAACGACTACCTCTCCGGCGAGCGTGATTCGTGGCGGAAGTTTCAGGATGCTCTGCTTGACCGGCCGCGTGTCGGCGATACGGTGCGCCTGACCATCGATGCGCGTCTGCAGGCTGCAGCGCACGCGGCGCTCGGCGAACGCATCGGCTCGATTGTCGTGCTCGACCCGCGCACCGGCGCGGTGCTGGCGATGGTCTCGCGGCCTGGTTTCGATCCGCGCGGGCTGGCCTTCAACCCGGCTGCGCCTGACCGTCAGGCGGAAAATCGGCGGATTGACGAGTACTGGCGCGCGATCAACGCTGAAGGCGCCGGTCAGCCGTTGCTCAATCGCGCCACGCAGGGACGGTATGCGCCTGGTTCGACGTTTAAGACAGTGACTGCCGTAGCGACGCTGCTCTATCCTGAACAGGGGCGTCCTGACTCCATCGATTGCCCCGATGAGCGCCCAACCGAACCGGGTGCGCCGCCAGTGGTGAATGCGGTGCGCGTTGGACTGGAAGGAATTATTCGTTCAACTCCGTTCCCTGGCGAACCGAACCTCGAACGGGTCTATGCCTTCTCGTGCAATACGGCATTCGCCGAATATGCGATGCGGCTCGGTCCTGATCCGCTGGTCGATACGGCACGCCGTTTCGATATCTACCGTCCGCAGGATGCGCCGAACGTCTACGGCGGTTTTACTGACCTGCCAGCTCTGCCGAGCCTGCTCTATGCCAATCCCGGTTTTTTGACCAGTCGCGCTGCGCTCGCCGATACCGGCTTCGGTCAGGGTGAGTTGCAGGTGACGCCGTTGCAGATGGCGATGGTTGCAGCAGCGATCGCAAATGATGGTATGATGATGCGACCATTCCTGGTTGCTGAGATTGTGCGTCCGGACGGAACGACGGTAGTGCGGAACGGTCCACGCCCTATCCGGCGTGTTATGCCGGTTGACATTGCAGTGCGCATGCGCGCGAATATGCGCGCCGCCGTGGCGTATGGGTTCGGGAAGGCGGCGGACGCGGTCGCTGGCGTGGAGGTGGGCGGCAAATCGGGGACGGCTGAATATCCCTGCCCGACAGGCGACAATCTTCGGACATTATGCGCCCACGCCTGGTTCATTGCGATTGCTCCGGTTGACCAGCCGCGTTTTGCTGTTGTGGCGATGATCGAAAATGGTGGTGAAGGTTCGCGTCTCGGCGCTGAAGTGGCGGGTCAGGTCTTGCGGTCTGCATTCGATATCGTGAGGTAGGTCTGCAACGCACCTATGGTCGTTGCCCATGACGCTACAGGTGAGTGCGCCGATGGTGCTCGGAAATGTCCTGCTTCGACTGGGGGCTGTCGTCAGCGTCATTGCGCTGACCGGATGCGGTATTGTATCAACGCCGGCGGTGACCGCCACATCGGTGGCGACGGATACGCCGTCTTCCTGGACTTTCGAGATTGCGACGCTGGACGTGCCGACTGCTGCCCCCGCTACGGCAATCCCGCTTCCTTCTCCAACGCCTGTTGTCCCGACTCCGGCGCCGACGCACGCTCTTCTGATACCGGATGTTCTTCCCCTTGATGAACGACTCCAGATGTTCGATGAAGTCTGGCGCATTGTCAACGAGAAGTATCTCTATGCCGATTTTGGCGGCATTGATTGGGAAGGGCTGTATCCCGAATATCGCACACGGATCATGCGGGCGCAATCGCGCGATGAGTTCTATACGGCAATGATCGACCTGGTCGCGCAGCTGAACGATAACCATTCCCGCTTTGTTCCGCCTGCCGATGTCGAGACGGAAGACGCCGTCGCCAGCGGCCGCGAGATACGTTTCGGCATTGGGGTGATCGTTCAGCCCAAGCCGGATGGCGGCTTTGTTCAACAGGTCTTCCCGGAAAGTCCCGCAGCGCGCGCCGATATTCGCCCACGCGACCGGATTGTGGCGGTGAATGGTCGCCCCTACATACCATCCGATGGCGATCTGCAGGGTGATATCGGTACATCGGTGCGCCTGACGATTGCGCGACCCGGCGCAAAATTGCGCGATGTGCTGCTTACCCGTCAGGAGGTGCGCGCCAGTGTGCTGCCCTACTATCGCCGCTTCCCTGGCGATATCGGGTATGTCTCCATCCCAACACTCTGGGTCCACGATATGGGAGAACAGGTGAGCGGCGCCCTCACCGATCTGGTGGCAGGCGGTCCGTTGCGCGGTCTGATCATCGATCTGCGCTCGAACCGCGGCGGCTGGGGCGAGGTGCTGTCGGGAATACTGAGCCATTTTGTGCGCGGACAGGTCGGCGTCTTCTTCGGACGTGACTATGTGCGTCCGCTGGTCGTCAATTTGCCCGCCGGACCGGATATGCGCAATCTCAGCGCCGGTCTGGTTGTGCTGGTTGATGAAGAAACGGCGTCCTACGCCGAGGTGCTGGCAGCAGTGTTGCAGGCGGAAGCGGGCGCTATCGTCGTCGGTGCGCGCTCGGCAGGAAACACGGAAACGATCTATGCCCACGCGCTGCGCGATGGTTCACGCCTCTGGCTGGCGCAGGAAGGGTTCCGCCTGCGTGATGGTGCAGACCTTGAAGGTCGCGGTGTCATTCCTGATGTGTTGCTCGAAGTCGACTGGACGCGCTACAGCGAAGATGATGACCCTCAGCTCCTTGAAGCATTGCGCCTGCTCGGTGGAGGCCCAAAGTAATGACACGCAGGGCGACGATCGAACGACAGACCGGTGAAACCAGCGTGGCGCTGACCCTGAATATCGATGGTTCGGGCAGCGCTGAGATTGCAACCGGCATCGGGTTTCTTGATCATATGCTTCATCTGTTTGCGCGTCACGGTCTGTTCGATCTGACGGTGCGCGCTGCCGGCGATCTCCACGTCGATGAGCATCATACGGCGGAGGATGTCTGCATTTGCCTGGGTCAGGCGTTCGACCGGGCGCTCGGCGAGCGACGCGGTCTGGTGCGCACGGCGCATGCGTATGTTCCGATGGATGAGGCGCTCGGGTTCGTTGCTGTCGATCTGAGTGGACGTCCGTATTGTGTATGTGAAGCCGCATTCGCGACACCGCGCGTCGGTCAGCTCGGCACCGATCTGGTCGCTCATCTGTTCGAGAGCATCGCTGTCCACGGGCGCATGAACCTGCACGCGCGCGTTCTGTACGGTCACAATGACCATCATAAGGTCGAGGCGTTGTTCAAGGCGCTCGGGCGCGCGCTCGATACGGCGACGCGCATCGATGAACGACTCGGCGGCGCCATCCCCAGTACGAAAGGTGTCCTATGAAACTCGATGCGACACTGGTTGTCGATGCGCGCCGCCTCAACGAAGCCGGCAGGATTGCACGCGCTGCCGAAGCTGTGGGGTTTGCCGGTCTCTGGACGCCGGAAACCCAGCATAATCCCTTTCTGCCGCTGACGCTGGCAGCCGACCATACCGCTGAAATCCAGTTAGGCACCGCTGTGGCGATTGCATTTGCGCGCAGCCCGATGGTGACGGCGCAGATCGCCTGGGATTTGCAGGCGTTCTCTGGAGGACGGTTTATCCTGGGGTTGGGGACGCAGGTGAAGGCGCACATTGAACGGCGCTTCGGTATGACCTGGGATCCGCCGGTTCCCAAACTGCGCGAGTACATTCAGGCGTTGCGCGCGATCTGGCACGCCTTTCAAACCGGCGGTAAACTCGATTACCGGGGACAGTTCTACAACCATACCCTTATGTCGCCGTTCTTCAACCCCGGTCCGATTGCCGATCCGCACATTCCTGTCTACATCGCTGGCGTCAATGAAGGGCTGGCGCGTCTGGCAGGCGAGTTGTGCGACGGCTTCCACGTCCATCCATTCCACAGTGTCAGATACATCAACGAGATTGTTCGTCCTCATGTGGCTGCCGGTGCGGCAAAGGCAGGGCGCGATCCGGCGCAGGTGAGCCTGACGAGCAGCGTCTTTCTCATCACCGGTCCCGATGAGGCGAGCATGGAAGGCGCCCGCGCATTTGTGCGAGAACAGATCGCGTTTTATGCCTCAACACCCACCTATCGCGTTGTTCTCGCCTGTCACGGCTGGGAAGATGTCGGTGAGCAGCTCTCGCGCCTGGCAGCCGCCCGGCGCTGGTCGGACATGGGGACGCTGATTACCGATGAGATGCTCGACGTCTTCGCCGTCACCGCGCCGCTGGATCGGATTGGCAAGGCGCTGCGCGAGCGCTACAACGGCGTTCTTGACCGGGTTGGCAGTTATCTGCCGTACACGCCGGGTCCGCTCGATGATGTCTGGCGGCAGGCGGTGCGCGATGTGAGCGATGAAGATGCCTGAACCCCGGTTCTACTGGAGAAGTCGTCGTGTTGCGCAATTCTCGACAATGTTCATGCTCTGGATGTACCGGTTGATGCTGTTTCGTTTGTCGTTTCTTCTTCTGGCATTGCTGCTGTCCATGGTTCCGGCGTCCCCTGGCAGGGCGCAGGGCGATTTCTCGTTGCGCTTCTACGGCACAGGGCGCGATGGCGTTGATCGCGTGATCATTCCGCTCGATGCTCCGCCGCGACCGGTGGATGTCAGTGGTGATTTTACGATCGAGTTCTGGCTCAAAGCGCTTCCCGGCGAAAATGCTGCGCCCTCCTGCTTTCCCAGCGAAGATAACTGGATCTATGGCAATGTGGTGATCGACCGCGATGTCTACTTCGCCGGCGATTATGGCGACTATGGCATTTCTCTGGCAGATGGGCGGGTGACGTTTGGGGTCAATAATGGCGCGCAGGCAACAACGCTCTGTGGGAGCGCGGATGTTACCGATGGCCGCTGGCATCATATCGCCGTCACACGCTCCGCTGCCGACGGCGCGCTGGCAATCTTTGTCAATGGCCGGCTCGATGCGCAGGGAAGCGGTCCTGCCGGTGATGTCAGTTACCGCGACGGACGAACGACACAGTACCCTGCCGATCCGTTCCTGGTTATCGGCGCTGAAAAACATGATGCCGGTCCTGAATATCCGTCGTTTCGCGGGTGGATCGATGAGGTGCGTATCTCGCGTATCGTGCGCTATCGCGACTCGTTCGCGCCGCCGGCTGCGCCGTTCATCTCTGATGTCGATACTGTTGCGCTCTACCATTTCGACGAAGGTTCGGGCACAATGGTCTACGATACATCGGACGCGCCGGGTGGACCGAGTCACGGGATGCTGCGTATTGGCGGTTCGCCTGCCGGTCCCGAATGGTCGGACGATACACCCTGGCGAGGTTCGGTCGAACCGACGTCGATACCGATGCCAGCCGTGCAGCCATCGCCACAGAGCGTCGTAACAGAAACTGACACGCCTGTCCCTGAAGCGATTGCTTCACCAGTCGCAGTGGCGCCGTCCGCCATACCGGTTGTCACTGTTGCACCTTCCTTGCAGCAAACGCCGGTCACTGCCGAACCCGTTCCCTCTCCGGCTGCTGCGTCTGCTGGCTCGTCCTTCTGGTTCCCTGGCATCGTCGTGGTGGGAGTGGTGCTGGCCGGCATCGGGCTCCTGGTGGCGTATGTACGGCGTCGCCGCTGAGGTCGTCACTTTTGCTCAGAAACCGCTTGCTTCATTTTGTGCAGGATGATACCAGGATCATCTTTCTCCGTAGTTCCTTCATCCCCTGGTAATGCCTCCATCGTACAATCGACCCGTCTTTGATCACTGCGAAAGGGGTTGAGATGCGCAATGCTCGTTTCTGGCTTACGTCATTCCTCGCTGCGCTGATCGGCATCGTTTGTTACTCTGGGTCGCCCGCTGCGCCAGTCTCATCGGCAGAACTGGCCGGCAGCGGCTATGCGCTCCAGTTCTATGGCAACGGCGTGAATGACATCGACCGGGTCAAGGTGCGGATCGACCCGCCGGTTCCTGCCGATGTCGGCGGCGATCTCACGATTGAGTTCTGGATGAAGACCACAGCAACTGGCGGCTCGTGCACAGCGGGAGCCAGCGGCGACGGGTGGATCACCGGACGGACGATCATCGACCGTGATGTGTACGGCAATGGCGACCACGGCGATTACGGCATCTCACTGGCGAATGGGCGGATTTGCTTCGGGGTCGAGCGCGGGTCGTCGGGGCGCACAATCTACGGCAGCACGAATGTGGCGAACGGGCAGTGGCGCTACATCGCCGTGACGCGCCGCGCGAGCGACGGGCAGATGCACATTTTCGTTGATGGGCAACCTGATGTGCAGGGAACCGGTCCCGCCGGCGACATCAGTTACCGCAACGGACGCCTAACCGGTTATCCGAACAGTGATCCGTTCCTGGTCATCGGCGCCGAGAAGCACGATGCGGGGTCGGCTTACCCGTCGTACATCGGTCTGCTCGACGACATCCGCATCTCGAATGTGGTGCGCTACGATGGGGCATTCACCCGTCCAAACGCGCCGCACGCGGCAGACGGCGACACGGTGGCGCTCTACCGTTTTGACGAGGGGAGCGGAACGGCGATCATCGACTCGGCGCCGGGGGGCGCCAGCTCTGGCGTGCGACGCTTCGGCGGCTCGCCTGCCGGTCCGGTCTATGTGACTGACACGCCGTTCGGCAGCACGCCGCCTCCCCCGCCGCCGAACCTTGTTCCACGCGCCTATTTGCCGCTGGTGGTGCGCTGATGGGTCGCTGGAAGCGTGTGCTGGCAATCATCGTCTGTGTGACGCCGGGATGGTTGATGGTGCTGCTGTCCGATCACGCCCCGCGTCAGACCCAGGCGCAGTCATCTGGCGGCTATGCGCTCCAGTTCTATGGCAACGGCGTGAATGACATCGACCGGGTCAAGGTGCGGATCGACCCGCCGGTTCCTGCCGATGTCGGCGGCGATCTCACGATTGAGTTCTGGATGAAGACCACAGCAACTGGCGGCTCGTGCACAGCGGGAGCCAGCGGCGACGGGTGGATCACCGGACGGACGATCATCGACCGTGATGTGTACGGCAATGGCGACCACGGCGATTACGGCATCTCACTGGCGAATGGGCGGATTTGCTTCGGGGTCGAGCGCGGGGCGTCGGGGCGCACAATCTACGGCAGCACGAATGTGGCAAACGGGCAGTGGCGCTACATCGCGGTGACGCGCCGCGCGAGCGACGGACAGATGCGCGTGTTCGTTGATGGGCAACTCGATGCGCAGGGAACCGGTCCCGCCGGCGACATCAGTTACCGCGACGGACGCCCAACCGGTTATCCGAACAGTGATCCGTTTCTGGTCATCGGCGCCGAGAAGCATGATATAAGCGCCGCATACCCATCGTACATCGGTCTGCTCGACGACATCCGCATTTCGAATGTGGTGCGCTACGATGGGGCATTCACCCGTCCAAACGCGCCGCACGCGGCAGACGGCGACACAGTGGCGCTCTACCGTTTTGACGAGGGGAGCGGAATGACAATCATCGACTCGGCGCCGGGGGGCGCCAGCCCTGGCGAGCGACGCTTCGGCGGCTCGCCTGCCGGCCCGATCTATGTGACCGATACCCCGTTCAACGGATCGCTTCTGTCGCCAACTCCGACACGCACCGCCACCCCCACGACTGTCGGAACGTCGCCGACCGCCACCGCGACAGCGACGACTGTCGGAACGTCGCCGACCGCCACCGCGACAGCGACGACTGTCGGAACGTCGCCGACCTTCACCGTGATGCCGTCCTCTACAACCGTCGGCACACCGACAGTGTCTGCAGCTCCTACCGCCACGCCGTTTACTGGCGCCGCTCCACTGAAACCGCGCGCCTTTCTGCCGCTGGTGCAGCGACCCTGATCAGATAAGTACTAATGTGGTCATAGTAGCCGGATGCGTATGCGTCGCGTGTGCATCCCCGGGCCTGTTTTCATCGCAGCGTTGTACAGTGCAGCCGTATGACGGGCTGAGGTGCACACAGGGGCAGGGTAACCGTTCGCGATCAGGGGATCGGGGGAAGCCCTCGAGATCAAGAATCGGCGGCGGTATGGCTTGTGCAGGCGCCAGGAGACGTTGCCCCGCCGACGCAAAAACGCCATTTTTACGATAAGTCTGAACGCTTATGGTGCAGCGAGCGCGGGTATCGCGCGCGCAGCGCCAGGACTGTTTTCATCGCAGCGTCGGATGCTCCGCGAGTGATACCGATTGGAATTGAACAAGCCGCATGCGCACGCTCATCAGAGCGCATCACAACGCTATCGCAGCAATCTCCAATCCAAAATCTACAATCTAAAATGGTATGACGCCTGACTTGCAAAAATGTCATTCTCCAACTGGCGCAGTTTACGTGCATGTCACGCAGCTTTGCTACGATAGCAGTGGTTGAAGATTGCAGACATCGAACATCTGCCTGTCCATCTATTCGGAGGAATGCTGATGGCAACTCTCTCCACCGCTGATCGTAGTGCTGTCGTTTCCTTGATTGCCGATACACTTCGTGATCTCTACGAGCAAAACGGTATTGCGACCGATGATGCTCCGGGTGAAGGAACGTATCTGATCGGAAGGCGCGCATTGCTGGACTCGCTCGGGCTGGTCACCCTGATTGTCGATCTCGAACAGAAGATCGAAGAGACGTTCAATGTTGCGCTGACACTGGCGAATGAGCGTGCGATGTCGCAGAAGAGCAGTCCATTTCTCACGGTTGGTTCGCTTGCCGATTACATTTGTACGCTGATCGATGAGCAGCGCAGCGCATGAGAGCGTGATAATGACTGATCAACAGGTCGTGCTGATCACCGGCGCGCGAAAAGGTATCGGGCGCTTTCTGGCAGAACGTTTCGTTCGCAATGGTGCGCTGGTCGAAGGGTGCAGCCGTGAGTCGCCCGACTGGTCGCTCGAGGGGTACACCCACCATCGGGCAGACGTAGCGGACGAAACGCAGGTCAAAGCCATGATGACATCGATTGCGCGACGTCACGGTCGGCTCGATGTCGTCATCAACAATGCCGGTGTTGCGTCGATGAATCACTCGCTGCTCACCCCGGTCGCCTCACTTGATCGCATTTTCGACACGAATGTGCGCGGCGTCTTTCTGGTCTGCCGGGAAGCGGCCCGGTTGATGCAGCGGCGACGATTCGGGCGAATCGTCAACCTAAGCACCGTTGCAGTGCCGTTGCGCCTCGAAGGTGAGGCGCTCTATGCTGCCTCGAAAAGCGCTGTCGAGACGCTGACGCGCATTCTGGCGCGCGAGTTTGGACCGCTCGGCATTACCGTCAATGCGGTCGGTCCTACGCCGATTGAAACCGACCTCATTCGCGGTGTGCCGCCTGAAAAGATTCAGAAGATTATCGATCGCCTGGCGATTCGGCGCCTTGGAACGTTTGAAGATGTGGCGAATGTCATCGACTTCTTCGTGCGTCCCGAAAGTGACTATGTCACCGGTCAGGTCATCTACCTCGGCGGCGTCTCCTGAGCTGCCGTGTTCTACGTAAGGGGGTCTCGATGGCTATCGAATGGCTGATCGAACGCATGCAGCAATCGCGCGACACCACAGCCGTCGTCTGGCAGGGGGTGTCGGTTACGTATGGCGACCTGGTTGATCGTGTCGAGCGCTGGCATACGGTGCTCGACGAGGCTGGCGTTGCGGAAGGTCAGGTCGTCAGCATCGAAGGGGACTACTCACCCGGCGCGATTTCGCTCCTGCTGGCGCTGATTGCGCGGAATGTCATCGTCGTGCCGCTCACGGCATCGGTGGCGGTGCATCGCCAGGAGTTTCTGTCAATTGCCGAAGTGCAGGCAGTGATCAGTTTCGATGCCGGTGACGGGTGGCAGATCGAACGTCGTGACATCCCGGTGACGCATGAGTTGACCCGCACCCTCATTGCCCGCGGGCATCCTGGTCTGGTGTTGTTTTCCTCCGGTTCGACCGGCAAGAGCAAAGCGGCGCTGCACGACTTCGTGCCGCTGCTGGAAAAGTTCAAGGTTCCCCGCCATCGCCAGGTGACGCTGACCTTTCTGTTGCTCGACCACATTGGCGGGATTAATACGCTGTTCTATACGCTTTCCAACGGTGGAACCGCCGTATCGGTGCGCAGCCGCGATCCGGATGAAGTCTGCGCCGCTATCGAACGATACAGGGTCGAATTGCTGCCTACCTCGCCGACGTTCCTCAACCTGATCTTGATGTCGGAAGCGTATCGGCGCTACGATCTTTCCTCACTGACATTGATCACCTACGGCACCGAGGTGATGCCCGAAACGACGCTCCGGCGCGTTCACGAGGCGTTCCCTGGCGTGCGGCTCCAGCAAACCTACGGGCTTTCGGAACTCGGTATTCTCCGCTCGAAGTCGCGTGATGACGGTTCACTGTGGGTCAGGGTCGGCGGCGAAGGGTTCGAGACGAAGGTGGTCGATGGTGTACTCTATGTGCGTGCGAAATCGGCAATGCTGGGGTATCTGAATGCCCCAAGTCCGTTCGACGAGGAAGGATGGATGAACACCCAGGATATGGTCGAGGTTGATGGTGAGTACATCCGTATTCTGGGACGACGCACCGAAATCATCAATGTCGGCGGTCAGAAGGTCTACCCGGCAGAAGTCGAGAGTGTGCTGATGCAACTTCCCAATGTACGCGATGCGACCGTCTATGGTGAGAAGAATCCGATCACCGGGCAGGTTGTGGCAGCACGATTGAACCTGATTGAACCCGAGGACCTCGATTCCCTCAAGAAACGGGTGCGTTCCTGGTGTCGCGAGCGTCTCGAGCCGTTCAAGGCGCCGGTGAAAATCACGATCGTCGATGGCGAGCAGTTCAGCGCGCGCTTCAAGAAGATGCGGCGTGTCTGATACACACAGTCAGGAACAATATGCATACGCTTCGTCTTGCTTTCGATCCTCTCCTTGATGAGCGCTATGCCCAGGAAATTGCGTGGACCTGGCGCTGCCTTTTGACTGGCGCAGGCTATGCCTGGCGCGTCGGTCATCTCGAGGAACCGTCCGATATTGCCTATGTCACCGGGCCGCAGCGTGCTCCACACGCTCGAATCGTCATGCAGGCAACGCCGCGTCTCTGGGAGCGACGATCGGCGCCGCGTCTCGCCGGGATTGGTGTCGCAGACGGCTTCGTCTATCCGTTGTATGAAGGCGAACGTGCCGATGAACAGGTGATAACCCACGACCAGGGGCGCTGGATCGTTGATCGCGATCTTATCTTCGATGTCTTCTGGTTGCTCACGGGGCAGGAAGAGGCTCAATTGCCGAAGAACCGTCACGGACACATCGATCTGAGCGGCACGCCATATCTGCGTGAGCAGACGCTGCAACGCGGTCTGGCGTCGGGGATTGGTGCACGCTTCGAGCGACTGCTCGTTGACGCGGGCATTCCGCCAGGCGAGCCGCGCTGGCCCCATGCAAAACGCGCTGCCGCTGCGATCAGTCACGATGTCGATTACCCGGAAGTGGTGCGCTGGCTGGAGCCATTGCGTGTGCTGATGCGCCAGGGAGTGCGTGGTCTGTCGGCAGCGTTCGACGTGCTGCTCGGGAAGCGCCATCACTGGCAGTTTGGATCGTGGCTGGCGCTGGAGCGAATGCTTGGTACACGGTCGGCCTTCTACTTTGTGGCGCGCCAGGGTTCATTGCGCGAATATGCGCTGGGTACGCCCGACTCGTTTTACGATATTCGCGCACCGCATTTTCGCGCTCTGTTTCGCACCCTGCTCGATGCCGGATGCGAGATCGGGTTGCATAGCAGTTATTGCGCTTACGCCAGCCCTGAACAGTTTGCCCGCGAGAAGCGTCTCCTCGAAGAGGTTGCCGGTGTGCCAATCGCCGGAAACCGGCATCACTACTGGCATCTGGACCCCGTTGATCCCGAGGCGACCCTGGCGATCCATGAGCAGCTTGGTTTCCTCTACGATGCGTCACTGGCACACGACCGGTATATCGGCTGGCGGCGCGGCTCGTGCTGGCCCTTCTTCCCGCTCATCCAGCAGGCACGGCGCGAACTGCGCACTCTCCAGTTGCCGACGGCATGGATGGATAGCCAGATCTTCCTGCGGCACGATGCCGGCCTGGAAGATGCTGACGGCGTGTTACGCGATCTTGCCGACCGGACTGCTGCGCAGGGAGGGATGTTGCTGGTCAATGTGCACGACTATGTGTTCGATGAGGCGCTCTTTCCTGACTGGTCGGCAACCCTGCGGCGGTTATGGGAATATCTCAATACGCGCGGCGACTTCTGGATGGCAACGCCGGTCGAGATCGCCACGCACTGGCAGGAGCGCTACCGGCGCATGGCGGCATCGAGCATCGGTCTTGGCGTCGATCGCAGTCTCGCTGTCGGCGCTCCGGTATAATACATCTTGATCTCTCTCGCGATCATGCACCGGCTTCTATGCGAGCACTCTTCGTCGCTCTGATTCTGGTATCGCCGCCGCCGTTCAAACCCTGGCTGATGCGAGTCCTGCTTGGGGCGCGTATTGGGCGGAATGTGCGTATCGGCTGGTTTGCCGGCATTGCGGCGCGGCACATCGCCATCGGCGACGAAAGCGACATCCGCGCATTGACATTCATCAGTTGCCACGGCGATGTTGTGATCGGTCGCTACACGATCATCAGCAGTTTCATTCTGGCGTATGGCGCTGCAGACCTAATCATCGGCGATCATGCGTACATCGGTCCGCAAACGTTGATCAACTGCGATGAACGTGTCCAGATCGGCAACTCTTCGGCGCTCGGCGCGCGCTGCATGGTGTACACCCACGGTTCATTCTTCCCCTACACCGAAGGCTACCCGGTCAGGTTCGGTCCGGTCACTATCGGCAACAATGTCTGGTGCGCCGCCGGCGTCTTCATTCATCCAGGGGTGACGATTGGCGACCATGTGTTCGTTAATTCGCGCTCGGTCGTTACGCGCGATGTGGCGTCTGGCGATGTGGTCGAGGGTTTTCCGGCACAGACCGTTACCGCGCTGAACCGTTTGAAACGCGCCATGTCGCCGCGTCGCCGTGATGCGGCTGCGCGTCAGATTCTCGATCATTTCGTCGATCTCGGGCTACGGCGCGAGTTTCGCATTGAGGTCGAGACCCACAACGGGCAGGCGACCTTTCACTATCGTGGAAAGCAGTACCAGGTGCTGTGTATTACGTCTGAGCATGACCCTCCGTCGTTTGGCGACAGGCAGGCGCTGCGCGTCGTTGCCCTGGTGACCCGTCCAGGCTGGACGCCCCCCACTGGTGTGTCGATCTATCCGCTCGATCTTATAACCTGCCGCACCCCGCGCAGCAACGATCCAATCCATCATGCGTTGCGCACCTTCCTCATGCGCTACTACGGGGTTCAGATCGAATACATCGATCCTGCAAAGTAACGGGATTGTCACGGCGCGACCGACATCTCGTTCATCATCGCGTCATCAGCGCCGTTCATAATCAAGCTTGCAGATAAGCGACATTCCAGCGATGGAATGGGCTAACCCTTTTCCAGGGGTTACAGAGAAAGGCGCAAGATGAACCTCTCACTGGTTATTCCCTGCTTCAATGAATCAGACAGCATCGACCAGATGCGCACCCAGCTCGGCGAGATTCGCACTGAACTGGCACGGCGCGGTCCGTTTGAACTTGTGCTGGTCGATGACGGCAGTACAGACGATACCTATGAGCGGTTGAAAACGGCGTTCGCCGATTGGGAGCACGTCCAGATCGTGCGCCACGAGCGCAACCGCGGTCTTGGCGCGGCGTTGCGCACCGGTTTTGCCCATGCCCGCGGCGAGGTCATCGTTGTCACCGACAGCGATGGCACCTATCCGTTTACCACCATTCCCGCCATGCTCGACATGCTCACGCCGGACGTCGATATTGTCACGTCGTCGGCGTACCACCCACAGGGTGGGGTGGAAGGGGTGCCCGCCTATCGCCTGTTGTTCAGCCAGGGTGCATCGCTTATCTACCGGTTGCTGGTCAATCGCCACATTCATACCTATACCGCGATGTACCGCGCCTATCGTCGCCGTGTCATCGAAGCGGCGCCGCCGACACTCGAGGGGTATGTGGTCATGGCGGAAATCCTGGTGAATGCGCTGCTGGCGGGGTATCGCGTCGCTGAATATCCAGCGGTGCTCCATGTCCGCAAGTTTGGGCAGTCGAAAGCGAAAATCTGGCGGATCACCAGGTCGCATCTGCGTTTCCAGGCGCATATTCTCCGGCGACGTCTGATGGGACTGGTTCGGGCAGCGCCGGTTACAACCAGCAAAGCAGGGCGACAATGAAAACAGTGGTTACCGTTCTGGGCACACGCCCGGAGATTATCAAGTTATCACCGCTCATTCCATTGCTCCGTGAGCGGTTTCGCCATATTCTCGTGCATTCTGGGCAGCACTATTCGTTCGAGATGGACGCGGTCTTCTTCGCGGAGTTGGGGCTGCCGTCTCCCGACTACACGCTTGGGGTCGGCTCGGCGTCGCACGGTGAACAGACGGCGCGCATGCTTTCGCGGCTGGAGCCGATCCTGCTCGAAACGAAACCCGATATGGTGCTGGTGCAGGGCGATACGAATACTGCCATGGCAGGAGGGTTATGCGCCGCCAAACTCAACATTCCAGTTGCGCACCTCGAGTCGGGTGGACGATCGTTCAATCGCCAGATGCCGGAGGAACTCAACCGCATCATTCTCGACCATATCTCGACATTACTGCTGGCTGCCGATGAAACCGCAGAGCGCAACCTGCTGGCGGAAGGATTGCCGCCGGCGCGAATCCGGATGATCGGATCGAGCGTCATCGACGCCGTCGAACGGAACCGACAGCACGCCCGTCACTCGACTATTCTGCAACGTCTGGAACTGAAGCCAGGCGAGTATCTGGTGTTGACCCTGCATCGCAGCGAAAATACCACCCCCGAAGTGCTGCCGGGCATGATCCGCGCCCTCGGCGAACTGGCGGAAGAACACACCATCGTCTTTCTGCTGCATCCGCGCACGGCAGCAGCGATGCGATCCTGCAGCATTGCAATGCCGCGCACCATTCGCGTGAGTGAGCCGCTCGGGTATCTTGACACCCTCCGGCTGGTTGAACAGGCGCGTGCGTTACTGACCGACTCGGGCGGGTTACAGGAAGAAGCCGGCGCGTTGGGAACGCCGGCGCTGATCCTGCGCAACGAAACAGAGTGGCGCTACCTGGTGGACGCAGGTATGCATGTGCTGGTCGGCAACACGTATGAGTCTATTCTCAACGGGGCGCGACAATGGTTGCAACCCGCAGCGCTTGCCCGGCTGCGGTCGGCGCCGGCGCCAATCCGGGCTGGCGCCAGCGCGCGCGCCGTTGCGGCGATGGCAGAGGTGTTGGGAAGCGCCATCTGAAATGTACAAGGAAGAAAAGGTCATGCAAGCGACCAAACTGCGAGCGACAACCCGTGAACGCAATGCCACGAAAGGATTTTCCATGACCCCCATGATGCTGACGCTCATCCTGATTCTGATCCCGACCATTACGGGTGTTGCCGGTCAACTGCTGCTGAAAGTCGGCATGTCGCAACTGGGCGCCCTCGAAATCAGCGTTGCTGCGCTGCCATCGTTAATCATGCGGATCATCATGTCACCGTACATCATTGTTGGTCTGACCATTTACTTTGGCGGTGTGTTCTTCTGGTTGCTGGCGCTCAACCGGGCTGATCTGAGCTACGTGTACCCCTTCGCCAGCCTCAGTTATGTGTTGATCACGCTGGCATCGTGGCTGCTGCTGCACGAAGCCGTTCCGCCGCTGCGCTGGATCGGGCTGGTCGTCATCTGTGTCGGTGTGATGCTGGTGGCGCGAAGTTAGAACCTCTGTGGTGTGCCGGTCAGCCGGTTGTGAGCAGGACACGGAGAGCAATACGCTCTCCTTTTTTTTGTGCGAGTCGCGCTGGCGTGAGATCGACCGCGGTTCGATGCGGTTGCGTCGTGTCGATGAGACGCTCTGTGATTGAACAATCATTTATGCAGGCTGTAAGCCGATTCACTCGAATGTCAGCCGCGGCTGGTACAGTACGGTCGAAACAGGAGCGACCCATGACCACAGGAGTATCACACTATGCCCGTTATTGATATTGTCGGCGGCGGCATTCTTGGTCTGGCACTTGGCTATGATCTGGTCAAACGTGGTATTGGCGTGCGCATCTGGGAGCGGAGTCGCGAACTTGGCGGGCTCATGGGTCGCACCCGTTTCGATGAACTTGATGGTCTGGAAGTCGACCGGTACTACCATGCCATTCTGAGCAGCGATCGCACGCTGATGCGTCTGTTCGATGAGCTGGGTTTGCGCAGCGAACTGCGTATGACGGTCACATCGATGGGGTTCTACCACAACGGCAAACTCTACTCGATGTCCACTCCGCTCGACTTTCTGCGTTTTCCGCCGCTCTCACCGATTGACCGGTTTCGTCTGGGGTTGACGATCCTGCAGGCGCGTCGGGTAAAAGACTGGCGCGCACTGGAACAGACGCCGGTGGTCGAATGGCTCACGAAACTCGGCGGACGAGGAACGGTCGAGCATATCTGGAAGCCGTTGCTGCGCGCCAAGTTCGATGGCGGTTTCGACAACGTACCGGCGACCTACATCTGGTCGCGTCTGGTGCGCACGACCGACACCCGCGAGAAGGGTGGCGCAGTCGAGAAGATGTGTTTTCTGCCGGGCGGATACGCCATGGTGATCGATGCGCTGGCACAGGCGATCAGGGCGCGTGGCGGACAGATCACGACCGGCGTGGCGGTGCATCAGGTGCGTGTGCACGAAGGGCGTGTGTGTGGTCTGCGCCTGAGCGATGGCGATATCGACAGTGATGGCGCAGTGCTGACGCTGCAAACGCCGATTGCGCGCCGGTTGCTTCCTCCCGAAGCGTCGGATGTCAATGCACGCTGGAGTCTGCTGGAAGATTACCTTGGCATCGTCTGCATGCTCCTGGTGCTGCGCCGGTCGCTTTCGCCCTACTACACCCTCAATATCACCGATGAACGCATTCCGTTCACCGGCGTGATTGAAACGACCAATCTGATCGATCGGCAGTTCACCAACGGCTATCACCTGGTCTATTTGCCGAAGTACGTAGCGCCCGACAACCTGTTTGCCCAGATGAACGACGAAGCGCTTCACCGATCGTTCATGGTGTATCTGCGGCAGATGTTCCCCGACCTGCAGCCTGACGATATCGCAGCAGTACGGATCGGACGTGAGCGGCACGTCGAGCCGCTCCATCCCATCGGGCGCACCGATGATATTCCACCGTTCACCACTGCTGTCGCCGGGTTGTATCTGGTCAACAGCAGCCAGATCTATCCGCAGTTGACGAATGGCGAAGCGGCGGTTGCCCATGCGGCGCAGGCGGCGCAGGTCATCGATCAAACGGTACAGTCGTTGACCGAAGCACAACAGGCGGTTGTAGCGTAGAGCGCAACGTTGCAATTTTCAATTCCGAGGAGAAGTGCCGATGGCTGTCTACCACGAGGCGATATCACAGGCGAGACCGCACCGTATGACCAGGCGCGCCGATCGCTGGTTGCTGTTCGGTGCTCTGCTCGTCAATGACATCCTGGTCATTCTGAGCAGTTTTGCGCTTGCCTATGCAGTGCGTTTCTGGAGCGACCTGCCGGTCTTTCGGGAGGGATGGGTCAACCCTGAGTTTTATGCCACGGTCGTTTTGTTGATGACACCAGTCTACCTTGCCTTGTTCGGGGCATATGGACTGTACAACCCCGCGAATCTGCTGGGCGGCGCGACCGAATATGCGCGGATGTTCAATGCAGTGACAACCGGAGTGCTGCTGGTCATCATCGTAAGCTTCCTGTTTCCAGAATTTGTCGTTGCACGCGGGTTTCTGCTCCTGTCGTGGGGATTGCTGCTTGTCTTCGGTATTACCGGTCGCTTCGTCACGCGCCGTTTCATCTACGCCCAGCGCCGGGCGGGTCGGTTCATCAACCGCACCCTGATCGTCGGCGCCAACCCGGAAGGACTTGCCATTGTCGAGCAACTGCGCTCGGCAAAGACAACCGGCATGCATATCCTGGGGTTCATCGATGATTATCTCCCGGTTGGCAGTGAACCAATTCCTGGCGTGCCGGTGTTGAGCACCTCGGCTGCCTTTTCGGCGCAGATTCGTCAGCACGATGTCGATACCGTCATTATCGCCAATACGTCAATCATGCGCGAGCAGTTGCTGTCGCTCTACAGCACGCTCGATACCTTTCAGGACGTCGAGGTTCGTCTGGCATCGGGTTTGTTCGAGCTGTTGACAACCGGGGTGCGGGTGCGCGAGGAGGGATGTGTTCCACTCCTGGTGCTGAACAAGACGCGGATCACCGGCATGCACCTGATCGCCAAGACGGTGCTCGATTATACCCTGGCTGCCACGGCGTTGATCGTGCTCCTCCCCTTCTTCCTTGTCGTCGCATATCTGATCAAACGCGACTCGCCCGGTCCGATTATCTACCAGCGGCGTGTCGTTGGTCAGGGACGGCGCGAGTTCGATGCATTCAAACTGCGCACCATGCACATCAACGGCGATCGGTTGCTGACACCCGAGCAGAAGCGCGAACTCGAAGAACACGGCAAGTTGAAAGACGACCCGCGCGTCACCAGGGTTGGCGCGTTCCTGCGGAAGTACAGTCTCGACGAACTGCCGCAGCTGGTCAACGTCCTGCGCGGCGAAATGAGCCTGATCGGTCCGCGCATGATCACGCGCCAGGAACTGGAAAAGTTTGGCAAATGGCAGCACAACCTCTCCACGGTGAAACCCGGTCTGACCGGTTTGTGGCAGGTGAGCGGACGCAGCGATCTCTCCTACGAGGAGCGGGTGCGCCTGGATATGCACTACATCCGCAACCACACGATCTGGCTCGATCTGCAGATACTCTTCCAGACGATACCGGCGATGCTGACCGGTCGCGGTGCGTACTGAACAAGGAGCGACACCATGACAAAAATACTGCGAGCAGCGCTGATCGGCGCGGGGATCATGGGTCTGAACCACGCGCGAGTCTATTCTGAGATGGAAGATGTCGAACTGGTGGCAATCGCCGATATCGACCCGAAGACCGTTGCACGATTGACGCAGCGGTTCCGTGTGCGCGGCTATACCGATTATCGCGAACTGCTTGATCGTGAGCAACTCGACATGGTTTCAGTCGTCGTGCCTACGGAGCATCATTACGCAGTCGTAAGCGATACGCTGCGCGCCGGAGTTGCCACGCTGGTGGAGAAGCCAATAGCGGCAACCGTCAGGCAGGGCGCTGAATTAATTTCGCTGGCGCACGAAACCGGCGTATTGCTCACTGTTGGTCACATCGAGCGGTTCAATCCGGCCATCATTGCTTTGAAGGGTCAAATCGATCATGGGGCATTAGGGCGCATCTACCAGATTGTGTCGCGCCGTCTCAGTCCGTTCCCCAGCCGGATTAAGGATGTCGGCGTGGTCGTCGATCTGGCCACGCACGACCTCGACATCATGCACTACCTGACCGACTCGATTGTTATCAAACTACACGCCGAAATCGGGCGGTGTCTGCACACTGCGCACGAAGACCTGCTCGCAGCGGTGCTGCGCTTCGAAAATGACATTATTGGCATGCTCGACATCAACTGGTTGTCGCCCAATAAAGTGCGCGAATTAACGGTCATCGGCGAGCGTGGGATGTTCGTCGCCAACTATATCACGCAGGACCTGACACTGTACGAGAATGACATGGCGCCTTACGGGGAAGAATGGCCGCAGGCGGCGCTGATGGGCGTCACTGAAGGGCGAATGATTCGCTTCAAAGTCAACAAGAAGGAACCGCTGCGCGCCGAACTGGAAGCGTTTGCTGCCTCGGTGCGGTGTGGCGGTCCTGCGCCGGTGCGTCCAGAGGATGCATTGCTGGCGCTCATGGTAGCGCAGAAACTGGTCGAGTCAGGCGCATACGGCGAAACCCTGTGTGCGGTTGACGACCACGGTGAAGTCTGGGAACCGCTCCAGCCGCGTCGCCGTCAGCTTGCCGAACTCGAAGTAGGCGCGATCGCATAGGCCAGAGTCGAAGTTCATTGGAGCAGACGAAGCGGCGCGTGGCGCCGCTTTGATTGTTCGCAGGTAAGCGCGTATGCGGCAGATCAGCAGTTCTGCTGGTTCAACCCTCCACTGCCGGCTTGCGACCTTTCGGCGCAGGGCACTCTCCTGACGTGAACAGCGCCGCCTGATGGGCGAGTGGCGCGCCTGCATACTCAGCGCGACGCACCTGCCCCTCTGAGGCGAACAGCGCCGCCTGATGGGCGAGTGGCGCGCCCGCACCACCAGGCGTGTGTTTATCACGGCGGCGCGCGATGCGAATGTGGGCCAGATTAACGTGACCGCTCCCCAAAGCAACACGTTACAGAACGTGTGAACCTGGACAAACGGAAGTCGCCGTGCTCAAATCGGGGGTTCGGGGGAAGCCTCCGAGTCGAGAAGCAGCGGCGGGAAGGCTTCTCATGCCAGTTTTACGTGAACACTTCGCGCATAGTATTGCGTCAAAGCGCACCAGAACGCCGTGTGCGACAATCTGCAATCTAGAATGGTATGAAAGCGCCGAGGCACGACGCCCCGCCAACGCAAAAATACCGCATGACGCTAGAGATCGGTCTTGACAGACGCTTCATGGCGTGCTATAGTATCACCCGTCGCGAGAAACGCCACCTGGTGGCGATGCTCACCAACAGCAAAAAGAGAATGCAACTTCAGTCTTGACAAGCGCAAGACTAAGTGGTATACTGCGTTTTGCTAATCGATGTCGTCTCGTGTTTAGGAGAGACGCGAACGTGAGTGGCTAGTGACAAGTGAAGACGCGACAGGGGAGAGAATGCCCACTGTCGCCAGGCTGGTCAGACCGCAAGGCGCGACCGCCTGGTTTTTTGTCGCCCGCCACCGGCACCTTCACAACTGAATCGTGACGTGCACCACACTTCGGGCTCCTGGC
>FWPU01002792.1_pt1 | contig 46540 bp, 42 predicted proteins | sample 2228361 | NCBI WGS metagenome assembly FWPU01 (sample SAMEA103939777, study PRJEB20133) | metagenome
CGAAGACCATCCCCTACGGGCGACGACGCGGGTATTATGTACCCATCTTCATCCACCCTCTCCCACGGCTGAACAGCATCCTTGGGAAGCGTCTTGGGAAAGGTAACTTCTCCCTCAAGAACAGGCATTCCCTCAATCGGAGAAATCCGCGATTCCGCAAGCTCGTCGGAAGAAGAGAAAAGGCGGGTTTGCCTAGTGGCACCACAAGAGAAAAGTATGGCGAGGATAAGAAGAATTAGGCTATTTCTGAAGATTCCCAAAAACTTCATTTTCAATCAACCCCTTTCAACTTGATATGCCTCAAAGAGGCAATCATCAGGCCTAAAATTTATCTTACCATCATACGCCTGCGTTTTCAACCTGCGCTAGCCCTTGGATACTATGGGGCGAGGCGTTAGGGTCTCTCAGAATGCCCATCGGGAAACTATGAAATGCCTGAACCAGAGAGTCGGGAATCGCGGAAACCTATCGGAGTTTGCTATACTGTTGGCGTGCGGACGTGAGCGATTTGCCTATGATTTACCTCAAGAACTTTACGTCCGAACACCTGCGATTTAGGAGGCTGAACGATGGTTATTAGAAAGAATCTTCTATACGAAGGAAAAGCCAAAAGGTTATACGAAACGGACGACCCCAAACTTATGGTTATGGAATTCAAAGACAGCCTTACCGCCTTTGATGGAACGATGAAGGATGAGATGATGGGGAAGGGCGAGATGAATAATCAGATCTCTGCAAGAATAATGGGTTACCTGAATGAGCGCGGGATTCCCACCCATTTCGTGAAAAAACTTACCGCCAGAGAATCATTGGTGAAGCGGTTGAGGATGGTACCGCTAGAGCTAGTCTGCAGGAACCTCATCGCTGGATCTATGGCTAAGCGGACTGGTATCCAGGAAGGAACGCCACTCAAGCGTCCGGTAGTTGAGTTCCACTACAAGGATGACGCGCTTCACGACCCACTATACACTGAGGAACTAATCTTGGCCCTGGACATAGTCTCGGACGACGAGCTCAAGAAGATGAAGGCTATCGGGCTTGATGTCAACGATGTTTTGAAGCGATTTATGGATGACCGCGGAATGATTCTCGTGGACTTTAAGCTGGAATTTGGCTACACGAACGAGGGTGAACTCGTTGTCGGCGATGAGGTTACGCCTGATACCTGCAGATTGTGGGATAAGACAGATATGACCAAGCTCGATAAGGATCGTTTCAGAAGGCAGTTGGGCGGGGTAAAGGACGCTTATCAGGAGGTTTTGGCAAGGATAAATTGAAGAGATTTACCGGAAAGGTTTTCGTTATGCCGAGGGCGGACCTCCTGGACCCGCAGGGCGGTGCGGTTAAGAACGCCCTTCACCATCTGGGGTTCAAGGAAGTTAGCGACGTCCGCGTTGGGAAGGAAATTGACGTTTTCTTTGAAGCGGAAGACGGCGACTCCGCGATGACTGTATTAAAGGATATTTGCGAAAAGCTACTGGTGAATCCGATAACCGAGGATTACGACTTCATTGTCGTTACGGATGAGCAGGATGAGCAGAAGGAAAGGATTGGACAAGGCGAATAGCTGGATTATGCAGAGGCTGTTATTGAGGCGATGAGGGAACTAAACATCTGGAATTGAACAATGCTTGCCAAGGTTAACAGCGCCGCTATCGCAGGAATGACCGCTGAAAGTATAACTGTTGAGGTTGACGTTAGCTTTGGAAGCAACATCTTTAATTTGGTTGGCTTGCCGGATGTTAGCGTGAAGGAGGCTGAGGAGCGCGTCCGCTCCGCCATCAAGAATTCCGATTTTGAATATCCCACCGGTAGCAGAATTACCGTCAATCTCGCGCCAGCCGAGGTCAGGAAAAGCGGAACTTGGTTTGACTTGCCGATAGCTCTCGGGATTCTATGCGCCTCGCAACAGGTTCCTATTGAATCCCTAGAGCACGCGCTGGTGGTGGGTGAGATCGCGCTTGACGGTGGAGTTAAGCCAATCAGCGGGGTTCTATCAGTCGCACTGATGGCGAGGGAATTAGCCAAGAAGAATAGGCAGGTATCCATCCTCGTCCCCGCGGAAAACGCTGAAGAAGCAGCCTGTTTTCCCAATGTGAAGGTTTATCCGGTAAAGCACCTGGCGGAGGTTGCTTCTTACTTGAAAGGCAACATAGACATTCCTCCTCAACCTCTCACCCGGATAGAGGAGTTCCTAAGAGGTGCGGATTACGAAATGGACTTTTCCGAAGTTCACGGGCAGGACCACGTTAAACGAGCACTGGAAGTTGCCTCCGCGGGAATGCACAACGTGCTCCTCATTGGTCCGCCAGGCGCTGGAAAGACCATGCTTGCGCAAAGAGTGCCTACTATCCTGCCTGGTCTTTCTGTTGAAGAGGCGATTGAGGTTTCCACCATTTATTCAGTTGCGGGGAGGTCAGATTATAGAAGAGCTTTGGTAACGACGCGTCCCTTCCGCCATCCGCACCACACGATTAGTGGACCCGGGCTCGTGGGCGGTGGGTCCATTCCGCTTCCTGGAGAAATATCACTCGCTCACACTGGGGTTTTATTTCTAGACGAGATTTTTGAGTTCTCCCAGAAGACTCTTGAGCTCTTGAGACAACCCCTGGAGGACGGCGAGATAACTATTAGCAGGGCAAAGGCATCCATTACCTTCCCGTCAAGAGTTTTACTTCTTGCGGCTGCAAATCCTTGTCCATGCGGATTTTACGGAGATCCGGTGAAGCCTTGCCACTGCACCATGGGAGACATTAAGAAGTATAGAAAACGTTTGTCAGGCTCACTTCTAGACAGGATAGACATGGTCGTTGAGGTGCCCAGGCTGGGGGCGGACAAAGTTCAAGACACTTCCTCGGAACCCTCCGCAGAAGTTAGAAAACGCGTAATCAAAGCGTGGAATAGGCAAATAGCCAGGTATGCCGGTAGGGGACACGCAGAACCCCAGGGAGAACCCGCCGTTCAAACTGGCAGAAGGATACGGTTTAATAGTCACCTGAAGGGAAAAGACATTGACCGTCACTGCGCCCTAGACGATGCCGGGAAGATGCTACTTGCCCGCGCGCTAGACAAGCTCGGTCTAACAACTCGCGGTTATCAGGGTATCAAGAAAGTGGCAAGAACCATTGCAGACCTTGAAGCAAGCGAGGTCATTAAGGTTTCCCACTTAGCGGAGGCGATCCAATACCGCGCTGGCGAAGAACGGGTTAGACTTATCGTCTGAGTACTGGAGTGACCGGTTTATCCAACAGGTCCACAGCTTAAATTGCAGGGAAGTGACTTAAAAATGAGAACGAGAGTAAATAGCGTTACACCCAAGTTCCTACTCACAGTCGCAATTATCATCCTCGTCTCCTGTGGAAATCCTTTAAGTGACATTAGAAGGATGCCCTCAATGGAGGCAACTCCGTTAGTTAGAGCCCGCTAACACAGGCACGTGGGAGTGGGGATATACCAAGATCCAGGCGACCCAAGGGGATATAAGACGTATTGGGCTTTGGAGTTCGTGAAGTTCCTTGAAGACCCATCTGCGCTGGACTGGCTTGAACCTGGGGAAAGTCCTCCGTAATAGAGCAGTGCTGTCCGTTATAACCTCCAATTGGGAATCGTTTCCTATCGTGTAAAATAGCGGTCAGTATGTCTTCCGAGGAGAGATTCGACGTAATCGTTGTCGGCGCTGGGCTCGCGGGTATAACGTGCGCTCTTGTTTGCGCCCGGGCGGGGCTCTCAGTGGTGGTTTTTGAACGCGGTGAATATCCCGGCTCAAAGAACCTCTCGGGTGGGGTAATCTATACACCGGTTGTAGAGGAACTCCTCCCTGAGTTTTACAACGAGGCTCCCCTTGAGCGTCCCGTCACGAAGCGAGCCTTTGCGTTTTTGTCCAAGGATTCTAGTCTCAAAATTGAATTGTCTTTCAGGGAATTCGCGGAACCACCTTTCAACCATTCGTTCACGGTTCTTCGCGGAAAGTTTGATAGGTGGTTCGCGGAGAAGGCTGAAGCGGAAGGCGCACTCATAATCAACGAAACCGTCGTGGATGATGTAATTTGGGATGGTGGACGAGTGGTTGGCGTGAAGGCGAGGAGGGATGAAGGAGAGATTCGCGGGAACGTGGTCGTAGTGGCGGAGGGAGCGAATTCATTTCTAACGGAACGAATGGGACTGAGGAAGCCTTTCACGCCTGATGAGATGGTAACCGCGGCGAAGGAAGTTTGGTCGCTACCTGCGGAAACGATTGAGGAACGATTCTCCCTTGAGCCCGGTGAGGGTATTTCAATGGAATGCCTGGGCAACGGGGCATGTATGGGGATGGTGGGCGGAGGGTTCATCTATACAAACAAGGACTCGCTATCCGTGGGCATAGGCGTCAATATCGGAGACGTTATGCGGAGGCGCGTCCCGCCTAACAACATACTTGACTACTTTAAGAGTCATCCGGACGTGAAGCGCATCCTCGCTGGAGCAAAGCTGGAAGAGTATTCCGCGCATATGATTCCGGAGTATGGTTACAAGAAGTTCTTCAAATACTACGGGAACGGGTATCTCGTGGCAGGCGATGCGGCGGGGTTCATTAACACCTCGCTCTATCACGAAGGCACAAATTACGCCACCGCCAGCGGAAAAGCCGCCGCGGAGGCAATCATTGAGGCGAAGGAGAAGAATGACTACTCCGAGGCAACGCTCGCTTCCTATGACAAACGCCTGAAGGAGACATTCGTTATCCCCGATATGAAAATGTTTAAGGACGTATCCCATTTCATTCACACCCATAGGGAATTTCTCGGAGATTACCCGGACGCCCTAATAGGGCTGGCGAAGCGGTATTTCACGGTGAGGGGAGAGGCAAAGGAGAAATACTTGAAGCAGATGGTGGGAGAATTCAGAAGAAAGGTTCCACTGATAAAGGCAGGCCTTGCAAGCCTCGGCTTGATGAAAAAAGTTCTCGGTATTGACCCGAAGTGGTTTGTATTTCCACCGAAAAGTTAGCTTGGGTGAATTCCTCTGGGTCGTTATGCGTGTTATCATTTGTGGGCTGGGTAATACCTTAGGGAGAATCCAATTATGGCGCAAGATATTCTGGAGCTTTCAAAGGAGCTGATAGAGAGAAACGCTGAACAAGTAGGCGTAGGAGGGCAGGGAGGAGTCCGCGGGGTCGCGGATGCTAGTGCCAGTCTATATAACCCCGTCCAGCCAGCTGAGGTTGTGAATATTAGGACGATGGAGGAGAGAAAGCAACTTCTAACCGAGAAAGAAAAGCTCCAATTTGAGAAACTCACACTGGAGGATAAGCTGGGAAGGACGAAGTTCGTGACGCGGGAGGGCGACCCGCATCTAATAGTGGATAACGAAATCTGCCAGAAGTGCCCCGGGCAGTGGTGCCTCGTCGTTTGCCCAACCCAGAGGTATTCTAAGGACGCGGAGGGGAAAATCCACGTTGATTACGAAGGATGCGTGGAATGCGGAACCTGCCGAGTCGCCTGCCTGCCCGGAGGCGTCTACTGGAAGTATCCGCTCGGGGGATTTGGGGTTAGCTACAGGGAGGGGTAGAATGCTTTTAAGGATGGATTTAGCCCATCTCGCCTTCTTCGAGACGGAATTACCCATTCACCGAGAATTCCAGAACCTGACCGCTGATGTCCACGCCGAGGAATTTTCTAGCGGTGGCAACGAAGTTCTCAGTAAGTCTGCTAACGAAGAATATATCCGGATGCGAAGGGTCTGACCTCAACGCCTTAAGGTTCCCAAGTTCCGCCTTAACCGCCTTTGCCAGTTCAACTGCTGGGTCAACTAGGGCTACTCCGTTAACGTGCTTCTCAATCACTTTACTAAGTAGAGGATAGTGTGAACAGCCATAAATGATGGTATCAACGCCAGCAGAGAGAATCGGAGATAGGTAATCCAAGGTAGTGGATTCCACTTCTTCCCCCGCAAACTTCCCCCCCTCCACCAAGGGAACTAGCTTCGGACAGGCGGACTGGGCAACAAAAATACTATCGTTTAGGAGCCGTAGCGCCCGTTCGTAGGAACCAGTCTGAACCGTGGCGGTGGTCGCTAATACTCCCACCTTACCCACTTTACTGACTTCCGCAGCACGCCTGGCACCGTACTTCACTAGCGAGAATGTTGGGACCGGCAGAGACTCAATCTCGTCGTCCGTCAGCACGCTACTGCTTATATTGCAGGCTACGACGACTGCCTTTACCCTAAGCTTCAATAGGAAATTGATTGAGTTAAAAGCCCACTCGCGAATTAGCTCCGGCGGCTTATCGCCGTAAGGGACGTTATTTGTGTCGCCGAAGTAGAGAAACTTCTCCCTGGGAAGAAGTTTTTTCAGCTCATTTAGGACGGTGAAACCGCCTACACCACTATCAAAAAGCCCTATTGGATGGTGAGAATCAAGCCTATAATTCATAAGAGCTCACGTCCACCGCACTACGCGCGGAACTTGCCGAATCTCCTTGCTTCCCGCTCCATATCACGTCGTCTGATCTCCTCGCGCTTATCAACCTTCTTCTTCCCGCGTGCGAGCCCGATTTCAATCTTTATAAGATGCCTGGCATTATACACCCTAAGCGGGATGATTGTTAGCCCCTTTTCAGATACCTTCCCAAGCAGACGCTTAACTTGGCTCTTGTGCAGGAGGAGTTTCCGAGGCCTCGTGGGAGATACTACGCAATGGGTTGATGCCCGCTCATAGGGGGCGATATGACAGTCCAACAAGTAAAGTTCCGCGTTCCTAAATTTGCAGTATGCCTCAGCCAGAGAAATCCTGCCTGCGCGAATAGACTTAACTTCTGTGCCTTCAAGGGCGATACCCGCCTCAAATATCTCAATGATTTCAAAATTGAAGCGGGCTTTCCTGTTTAGAATGTTTACCTTGTCGCCAGCCAAAGTATCATTATTCTAATTGAAAAGACGGGTTCAGACGTATGGGGTTGGTGAAGAGCCTCCAGAACGAGAGGGGCGGTAAGTTTGTGAACTATGGTCCCTATCCGGGGCGAACCCGTCATTTAGCATACTTAAAATCCAAAGTCAAGGGCAACAACACCGCCTTGACTAGACTCCTCCCGTTGCCCAGCCCCGTCCTATGCTATAGCTTAGTAAGCCATCTTAGATTATGAATGAATCGGGAGGTTTCCAAACTATGGCTAGAACAATAACTGAAGATGGGAAAAAACTGGCGCCGACCAGCGAGGAAGTCTTTGACGTCATTGAACGCGAGAAGGTAACGGTCATTTGGCTTTGGTTCGTGGATCTTGAAGGTAAGCTTAAGAGCTTCGCTATTACTCCAACCGAGCTAGAGCGAGCTATAACAGTTGGGATGAACTTTGACGGAAGCAGTATTACGGGTTTCAACGCCATTGAGGAGAGTGACTTAACTGCGCTTGCGGACGTTTCAACATTTGCAATACTTCCAAGCAAGCCCGGTGGGGAGGTATCCGCCAGGTTATTTGCAGACATAAGAAATCCTAACGGAACTCCTTACGAGCACGATCCAAGGCTCATACTTAGAAGGCAAGTGGAAAAGGCAAAAAAAATGGGGTACACCTACTTTTGCGGTCCCGAACTGGAGTTCTTTGTATTCAAATCTTCAACTCTTCCCCCTGAGCCAATAGACCTTGGGACGTACTTCACCAGCCCACCAGTGGATGAAGCGAGTGGGCTTAGGGCGGACATTATTACCGCACTGAGGAATATGGGAATTACTGTGGAGTACCATCACCACGAGGTCGCCCCAAGCCAGCACGAAATAGACCTGAGGTATGCGGACGCTATGACTATGGCGGACAACGCTACCACTTACAAGGCTGTAGCCAAACAAATAGCTCGTTGGCACAATCTCTACATTACCTACATGCCCAAGCCTATGTTCGGCGTCAACGGAAGCGGAATGCACGTACACCAGTCACTCTTCAAGGGCTCGGAAAACGCCTTTTTTGATGAGGATGAAGAATTCCACCTATCGTCCACGGGGCGAAGCTTCATAGCGGGCATCCTCAAGTATGCGCATGAATTCACGGCATTCCTCGCGCAATACGTGAACTCCTACAAAAGATTAGTTCCTGGATTTGAGGCACCGGTTTACATCGCTTGGAGCCCGATAAACAGAAGTGCCCTTATCCGCGTTCCCGCTTACGTCCCTGGAAAGAAGAGTAGCGTTCGTTGTGAGCTTAGGTGCGCTGACCCCGCGTGCAACTTTTATTTTGCCTTCGCCCTAATGCTTGCCGCTGGAATGAAGGGAATTGAGGAAGAACTGGAACTTGAACCACCAGTAATGGAAAACCTTTACGAGCTTTCCGAGCTTGAGAGAACAAAGCGTGGAATAAGAAGCTTGCCCGCAAACCTTCACGAGGCGCTTCACTTCGTGAAAAAGAGTGAGCTCGTCCGGGAGGTACTCGGGGAAAGGCTAACTGAGCAATTCCTGGAACTAAAATACGCGGAGTGGGCGGAATTCCAGCAGCAGGTGACAGAGTGGGAGCTGAAAAGGTACTTCTCGGTCCTGTAGGCGAAACTGGGCACTTGAACCCCGAAGCGCCAAGAAAGTGTGGGTTTACCCAACGCCTATGTCTTCCCCTGAAGAATACTGAGAATATCGCCCATTGAAGAGGGATCGACCCCTGGTACTCGAGAAACCGCGGACATCACTTCTTCGTTAAGCCTCTCAGCTTTTGCCAGTGCGGAGTTCACAGCCGCGAAGATTAAATCGCTCAGCTCCTGCGCGGTTTCACGGATATTCTCGTTAGTTGGCTCTTCCTGGAGGTTCTGAAATCCAAGAGTGCGAAAGGTCTCCGGTTTAAGGCTAACGCGAATAAGCTCGCGCTCGCCATTCATTTCAACCTCAATGAGTCCACCTCCGGCGCTACCGACTACCGTGGTGGACCGTAGCCTCTCACGCGCTTCTGCTAATCTCCTCTGCATCTCTTCTTGCATTGCCTGCACCTGCTTCATCATTTTAACCATATCAAGTTTCATAGTTGAGCGGATTCTAGCATAGGGGTGAAAGCTGGGCGGAGGTTCAAGAGATGGACGCTACACTTGGAATACCTACTACCTCAGCTTTCCGATATCAGTTCTAAACTGCATACCATCAAAATGGATATTACCGACGACTTCATAGGCGAGCCTACGCGCATCGGAGAGATCCTTCCCGCGGGCGGTGATGCTGAGGATTCTTCCACCGCTGGCGATGAACTCGGCGCGCTCCGACCCTGGGCGCAAGCTCCTTGCCACGGATTCCCCCACACCCTCCGCGCTTGATACTTCCTCGGGGACGAAGCTGGTGCACTTCGTAACGCCTGCAAAGAAGGCGTTTACCCGGGGGAGCCTTCGGTAAATGGTTCCGTTCGGAAACTCATCCCCTTCCAATTGACTCTCATAAACCCTTTCAAGCCCTTCAATCCTTGCGGGGGTGGAGCTCGCGTAAGGGTAGTTCTTGCTGGCTAGCACGACGGTAACTGTTGCCTCGTCAGAGAACTTCGCGCTCGCTTTAGCGAGCCTTCCACTTTCTACCGCCAGTAGTAGCTCTAGCAGGTCTCCTAGAAGAACTGGCATAACCGCCTGTGCCTCCGGATCTCCGTGACGGACGTTGAACTCAAGGACCTTCAAACCCTCATCGGTAACAATGGTTCCAAAATAAATGAAACCGCGGTAATCAAATCCCTCCGCCAGGCAACCAGAAACAAAGGGACCCACTATCTTCACTCTCCATTCCTCAATTACCTCCGGCGTAGCGTAGGGACTTGGACAGACGCATCCCATTCCCCCAGTGTTCGGTCCTTCGTCGTTGTCCCTAAGGCGTTTATAGTCTGAAACTGGGGGCATCTCCAAGATGTCCTTGCCGTCAAAAAGGCAAAAGAAGGAAATCTCCTTGCCCGCGAGGTAATCCTCAACCAGCACTTGCTTGCCTGCTCCCTTGAATACGTCCTTAACCATCATCTGCTCAAGGGCTTCTTTAGCGTGCTCAAAATCGTTGCAAATAACTACGCCCTTTCCAGCCGCTAGTCCATCAGCCTTGATTACCACTGGAAACGTAGATCCCGTAACGTACTTCAGCGCATCTTCGTACTTGGAAAAGGACTTAGCCCGGGCGGTTGGTATGCGGTATTTCTCCATAAAGTTCTTGGCAAAAGTCTTACTAGACTCAAGTTTAGCTGCACGTTTATCCGGTCCTATAATCCTCAAGCCTTCCGCTCGGAAAGCGTCCACAATTCCAAGCGCAAGAGGAGCCTCCGGCCCCACGACCGTCAGGTGAATCTCCTCCGATAGGGCAAACTTCAGTAGCGCTTCTGTATCCGTGGCGGGAATATCGCGCATGTAAACCCTTCCCCTATCAAACGGGTCAATGACGCTGAAATTCTCAGGCGTAATGTAAAGCCGAGTGACTTTTGGCGATACGAGAAGCGTATTAGCCAGCGCAGATTCACGACCGCCATTTCCAACAACCAGTATTCTCAAATCACTTCTCCTTTTGGATCATCGCACCTTGAGAAACATCTCAATGTAAATGCCTGGAGTCCAAATCCGGACGCATAGACTCATTATATTTTATTCTCTGGACTAGAAAGGATTGCACGCCTAATGTGAGTTTTAAGGGTATCCACCGAACCCGCTAAGTATTCGCTTCCTCTAGTATTCCGGTAGGGGAACGTCCTCGCCTGTGTAGGATTCAAACCTCAAGAAGGGATGAAGGTATGTGAGGTAGATGAAGCCGGTGGGGCCGTTTCGGTGCTTTGCTACATTGAGTTCAACCCTTATTCCGACTGGCGCTGACTCTGGCGGGATTAGAACCTCTCCACGCTGTTTATCGTAGTAGTCCTCACGGTACATAAGAATGACTACATCCGCGTCCTGCTCCAACGAGCCCGATTCACGGAGGTCCGAAAGGATTGGGCGGTGGACGCTTCTGTGCTCCACCTGTCGTGAAAGCTGGCTACAGGCGACAACCGGAACTTCCAGCTCACGGGCAATCTGCTTTAGTCCCCGCGAAATCTCCGTAACCTCCTGAACGCGACCACCCTCGCCAGGCTTAAGCCCTTCCATTAGTTGTAGGTAGTCTACGAAAACAATGTCTAAGTGGTATTGGGCAAACATCCGCCTTGCACGATTCCTAAGAGCGCGTATGTTTAGAACCGAAGAGTCGTCAATAAAAATTGGGAGGTTCGCCATCTCCTCGTATCTACGGGTTAACCGCTGGATCTCCTCACGCGTGAAATTGCCCTGGTCCAATCTATCACTCGGAATGCTAGTCGCCATTGATAAGAATCTCAAAGCAAGCTGTTCCTTGCTCATCTCCATACTGAAGATCCCTATGCGCTTTCCCTTAAGCGCCATGTTGTAAGCGAAGTTCAGGATAAGCGCGGTCTTCCCGACACCGGGACGAGCGGCAACAATAATCAGGTCGCCCTTCTTAAGACCACCAAGCTTCTTGTCTAAGAGCGGATAACCTGTCTCCATTCCTCTGGCTTTCTTGAGTGTTGTGCGAATCTCTCCATCTTCGTCCAAGACCTCCTCAATCTCATAGCTATTTATGAATTCTCTTATAGCGGTGTCTAGGTCAAAGACACGCCCACCTAGAAGGCTCTGATCAAGCTGGAGAATCTCCCGCTCCGCCTTGTCTAAAAGCTCAGTTACGTCTATCTCCTGGTCGTAAGCTTCCTTAACTATTTCATTGCACTCCTGAATAAGCTTGCGCAGAAGGTATTTCTCGTGAAGAAGGCGAGTGTGGCTCTCTATCGCAGAGGCATCTGGAACCGCGGAGACTAGCGCGTAAATGTAGCTTTCTCCACCCGCGCGAGAAAGTAGCTCCCTTGCCCTGAGCTCCTCAATCACGCTCATAGCGTCGCAGGGCACCCCTTTTCTGTGGAGACGAAGGCACGTATCAAAGACTATCTGGTGGCTCTCGTAATAGAAACTCTCATTGGTTATGAGTTCCTGGGCTACCGACAAGCCATCCAACGGTTCCTGCATAATCGCGCCGAGAACCGCCTGCTCTAACTCCTTAGAGTGAGGCGGTATTCTCCTCAGAAACTCTGGCGTGGATTCAACAACACTTTCCATAAAGCTTTCCCTTCTAATATCCATTCGGAGAGAATGGGGAAGCTAGGCATATAAACAGTTGTTTAGATTATATCAATTCGGAAGATACAAACGGGGACTGGGTCTAATATGACTTTCGTCCGCCGGAGCAAAGTTTTCGCCTGCTCCTTTATTCCCTCCACGTAAAGCCATTCTAGAAACTACCCTTTCTGCTGTAAACCGATTCGCGCATTAAATAAGCTAAAAAATTTGCAAACAGGTTATCAAAAACTTCTCACGGAATGAGTAAGGTCGGTCTCCCCAGCCCCAATGCAGGAGGTATAGGAGGTCAAGATTAGCTCTCGCCAAAGAAATAACCCACTGCGGAGGCGTCCCTCTCATCCACTTCGCCATCCGCGTTTCCATCAAGCCAGGGAAAGTATTCAGCTGACTGAGCATTTATTCCGAAGGACAACATTATCGGAACGAGGTCAAGCTCGTTCACAACGCCATCCGCGTTCGCGTCACCACGTAGGTTGTAGATAAAAAACGGCGTTGAAACCGCAGGACCTAGAAACCCACCTACGGTTCTTGGCTGAAGAACAAGTTCCGCAGTCTGATTCCCAAAGCTTGACAAATCCAAGACGACGTTAAAGGGAGACGCGGTTATCTCACCCTCAAGGACCCCGGTAGCGGTAATGAGCGTGTAAAGAATACCGGCTGGATCATTCTCGGTTACAGGGGTAATGTTAAGCTCCGGCCTTTGCACCGCCAGTCCAACAACGGAACGCGGATCAATACCCGGGTCTGTAATGAAAGGAATGGTATCAGCGTAATCCTGGGCAATGACGATGTTATCTATCCACCAACCTGCGGAGCTTCCAGGATCTTCCCCGACCCCTTCCGCGTCCGAGGTGAATAAGAAACCAATTCTTACCTTCTGCCCCGCCCACGGGGTTAGGTTAACTTCAGCGGTTTGCCAGCCACTGTCTCTAAAGCCGGTGTAGATTGCATCACGTCCACCCCTCGTCTTTGGAACCTCGTAAACAGTCCCGAAATCGTCAGTACTTACAACGACGCTCAAGAAATCCGCATTCTCTTCAAGATTGTACTTTTGCCTGAAAACTAGGGTTGGGGCTGAAACCTGAGTTAGGTCAATAAGAGGAAGAACCAATAGGGCGCGCAGGTTATTCAAGTAACCGACCCCCGCATCATAAATGCCGAAGGAGCCTGAAGAGTTGCCAAAACCAGTTGACTGAGCCTTGAATGGACTTGAGGACGTGAATCCCGTGCCTGCGGATTGGTATGGCAAACGCTCATAGTTCTCCATAAACGGGAATGCGCCGGTTGAATTATCCACAATGACGTGGAAAGTTACGAAGTCTGTTGCGTCCGTAGCCTCACCGCGAGCAAGCGCGGAGAATTCATAGCTACCGAAGGGAAGAGAACTTGCATCATACTCAAACGTGTATGGAGCCTCCACCGCTATCACCGGACCCTCGCCGTTGAAGGTATACTCCACCTGATTAACGTTTTGAGCGAGGCTAGGAGTGAAGGATAGGACGCCGGATTGCACTGCCTTCGGGAGGGTGAATTCAATGTCTGGGTCGCCAACCGAGATATCCACAAGAATATCAACCCCATCCCTTCTTATGTTGGTGATTGAAATGGTGGGTGTTCCATCGTAGGCGTTTGAGTTCGGGACGGTATTCGCGGTAAAGCTGTCGTAAGTTGCCCCGAATGTCTGCGGCCAAGGGTCATAGGTTCCGCCTAGGTAATCTCTGCGGCTGTCACGTCTGCCAGCGTCCACGATTACTCCGCTGTAAAGAAATTGGTAGGTCACGGAGTTTTCCTCCATGTCCAGGAACTTATGCTCTTCCCAATCGTTACAGCCCCAGCCATAGTTGCCAACCGCGTTGTAGACGTTTTCGTCCACGTGCCAGATGAGAAGGCCGGGAGGGAGATCTCTAAGGTCGGAAGAGGAAGGCGTTTTGTCCCTATATAGAAGACTTGGCCATACCCCAGGAGATTTATACAACCACTGACCATTAGTCCCCCTATTTTCAAGTAGGAAATACTCGGGCCCCATCTCACCGTTTTTCCAGGCGCGATAAATGCGGTTAATGCCACCTTCCACTGGCGGTATCCTCAGCCCCTTCCTATTTGCGTCAATGTTGATTGGCTCCACCCATCCAAGGGTGTACTTGCTGAGCGCGGATAGGTTTTGGGGAGGCCAGACGTAATTCCCTGCAGCCATCAATTCCCACCAACCATTCCCCCAGCTTTCGTCGCCGTCGGGGCCAGGGTTATCTCTGCCCGCATAGTCTCCTCCGTAATCGTAAAGGTCGGGGAGTCCAAGAATATGCCCAAATTCGTGGAAGGCGGTGAAATCGTAATCTGTTACAGAGCTACTATCTAGAAAGCCTCCGCGCAACAAGTACTTCCCGTCTCTATAGACGTCGGACAAATAAATCGTTGGAGCCCAGTAAACGGGGCCCACGTACTCACGGTGCTCATAGGACGATCCGGGGTTGTCGTCGTTATCGAAATTGCGATACAAGACGAGAAGCGCATCAACGTTTCCATTCCCGTCAACGTCGTAATCCGCGAAGTTGATATCCGCATCAGCCTGACCAATTAGACTAAGCCACTGGCTTCGGTCTAGGTAAACAGTTCCGTATCCGGTGCCCCCGGACCAACGTGGGACACCACTGATTTGATAATACACTCCATCCGCGGAGGGATAAATATCTCCTGTAAGGGTGAGACTGCCATACGATTGATTGAAGTAGAAGTCGCGCATACTTCCACCGGGGATTGAGCTGTCGGGGTCAAAAAAGCGCCTCCTTATCTCTGCATTAGTCCAAGCCGGATTATTCTTGGTGGAGTCGTATTGAACCTTTATGACTAGGCACTTAACGTTGCCAGTCGCTGGAGCAATAAAACCGTCGTGGGATATATCCACAGTGGAAGCGGTCTTACCAAAGGTAGTACGTTCGCGCAGTGAGTAAATTCCCGGCTTGATGCTCAAGTCCTTAAGGAATGGGTACGTTTCCAGCGTTTCAGGGGTGTAAGCGATGCGATTTCTCGGCAAGCGGTAGGGGCCGGCATAAGGACGCTCAAAGGGCCATTCCATTTGATGCTCACCTAACGCTACACCCTCGGAAACGCTTGCATTCTTAACTTCAGTAAGGGAAATGGCGCTAGGTGACCCCTTGCCTTTACTACTTGTGCAGGCACTGAAAGCAAGAAGCAATATCAGCGGGATTGCACCGCCCGCAAGAGTTGCGTTACGCATCCAATGAGTACCTATTTTCTTCATTCCAACTTATTCATTCTACCACCCGAAAGTGGTAGTTAACCAAAAACCGACGGGAATATAACGGAATTGCAGGAGAAACCACGGTGATATAATTCTTAGCGTCAGGAGGAAATGAACAATCTGCCCGATTTCTCCCACAAAATGGTTAAGTGGTAAATTAATGGAGCCGCTAGATAGGATACTCAGGCTTGGCGTTTATGTGCTGGCGCCAATTCTTTTCTACGCCTGCCAGTCGGTTGGTCCAACCGGCAGGGCGGTTGAGCGCGCTACCGAGCCTGAGAAAACCGCGGAACAGTTGTTAGCTGAAGAGCTAGGGCCGAATAGCGCTAGGAAGCTGGTCGGGACATTTGGCGCAGAGATTACACTTAGAAACTGCAAGCTGACTATCCCAGGCGGTTCCTTGGACTCGGACACTTACGTGGGCGTCAGCCTCGCTGATAACGCGCCAGAAGGATTCATAAGGGAAACCGCCTACGTCATTTCGCCTGAAACCATTAGGTTCAAGAAACCAGCGCTACTTCGTCTTCACTACTTTGACGATGACCTGGCGCAGAATCAAAACGAGGAAAACATATTTATCGTGAGGGAAACCCGTGGGCAGTGGTTCCCCGTCAGTGGCGGAAGTCTGGATGTCTTTAACAACATTTTGTCCGTAGAGATTTACCAGGCTGGAACCTATGCCCTTAGGGTTTCAGATTCAAGGGAGCCTCTGGTTAATATTCCGCCTTCCGCAAAGCTTAGTTTTGAGCTAATAACCGTGGAGGAGAAAGAAGCAGAAGAGAGTCCAAAGACCGAAGTGCAGGAGGAAAAGGAAGAGACGGTAGAGGAAGAACCGAGGGAAGGCACCCCTTCGCCTGAAGGCAATGCCATCCTAGAAGAGAACGCAACCCTTGAAAAGCTCGCACCCAAAAGTGCAGATGAGACTATGGATGGGGAGGCGGATGCCAAAGAAGAGACGTTAACCCCTCCTCGGGTAGAGTCGCAAAATCCCGACATTAAGGAAAGCACCGACGAAGTCCCAAGAATAGATGATATAGAGGAAGTCCCGAGGGAAAAACTGATATCCCCAGAATCTGACGGTAAGTCTTCGTTTGAGATAGAAGTGAAGGGGAGGAAGGAAGTTATGGAAGCGAAGGGGTTGACTGAATTCCAAGTGAGGTATTCCGCGGAAGGCTCCCAAGACCCGGATGGCGCCATCACTAAGTACCTGTGGGATTTTGACGCGGATGGAGTTTTTGATGAAATTGGCGGAAGGGAAATAGCTGAGGAAAATTACTTGGACTATGGGAAGGTTTTAACGTTGTTAAAGGTGGAAGATAACCACCGTCCTCCAGCTTGGGACTTAGCCTATGCCACCGTTCAACTTCCGCAGAATCATACCGCGCCAAGACTGCCGATTAGAGCCTCGGTCCTTCTATTTCCAAAGAAGGTGGTTCTAGGTGGTAAGCTCTTCGCGGGCGTTAGCGTGACCGGCGGAACACCTCCCTACAAGTTTTCGTGGGAGTTCTCAAATGGCGAAACTTCCGTTGAGCAGGCACTTACCCTATCGCCGATTAACCGCGGAAAGTTCACCGCCAGAGTAAGCGTAACGGATGCGGAAGGAGCAACCGCGCTAGGAGAGGCATCTTCCGAGGTTGTTGGGGAGTACAAGCATCCATCAAAGGAACTTAGAGCCAGGATTATGCCGGAGACTGTCAGGCTTGACGCACCGGGCAAGGTTGAATTTTCCGTTCTTGCGGAGGGCGCCTTCCCTCCAATGAAGTTGCGCATCGCTTCCACTGACGGAAGGCATTTCATTACTGAGAAGACATCCTTCAGTTTCACGTTTGAAAATAGCGGTTACGACGTTCTAAGTGTCGCACTTACCGACTCGTTCGGGCAGTCCGCCAAACTTTTTGTGCCGGTCAGGATCGGCGGATTCGAGGAGGGTTTTACTGGACTGGAACCGTTCGGTTTGGCACCAGATATTAGCGCGGAAATTGTGAACGACGGGCAGACGGTCAAGCTTTCCGCAGTAAGAATTCCCAAAGGCGCGGTAGTAACGTGGGACCTAGGTGATGGAACAACCAAGTCAGGAGTGGTTATAACGAAGAAATATGCGAAGGCTGGCGTCTACACAGTCAAGTTAATCGTTGATGACGGAATACAAAGGCTTACCAGAACAATGCCCGTTCCTGCTGGGGGAGGAAAGCTCACCGCAGGTATAAACCTTCCAAGCAGAATAATCGCTACCGCTCCGACCCTGCTAACTCCAAGAGCCACTGTGTCCGGTGGAAAGTATCCGCTCTTCTACCGTTGGAAGCTGGGAGACCTGTTCAGCGATGATGAATTTCCCAGATTCATCGTTGACACGCCAGGTAAGTATCAGCTTCAGCTTACGGTCGTTGACGCTGATGGCAATTCCTTTGACGCGGACCCAGTTGCGGTAGAAGTCTACAAGAAAGCTCCGGATTACCGCTACCCAGTAGCTTTTGTCACTTCTTCCGCCACTCAAGAAACCGAAGAATCTGAGCTTAGACTAGTTGAGTTTGACGGTGCAAGCGTTTACCATGTTCCACTCACTTTCTCACCGCTCAAGGTTTACCTTGCGCCAGGCGGTGAGAATATAGCTGTTATTGGGGAGGATGGCTTCTCCCTCCTCCATATCCCTAGTCTAAGGGTTCCCTTAACTTACACGCCAAGCACTGGGAAGGTTGAGAAAGTTTTCCCAGTAAGACCTAGTGAGCGGGTATTCTTCAATCTTAGGCTCAGTGAGGGAGATCTGATGCCTAGAGGTTACGTTTACAGAAGAGATACGGGCTTTGTCCCCCTTGGAAGGGAGGGTGAAAAGGTTCTGGACGTATCGCCTGACGGGGATAAGGCGCTCTTGATGGATGCTCAAGGCAACGCGCGCGTCCTCGCCATAGACGAGTTCTCTGGCACGATTAGCGAGGTTGCCAAGGTTCCATTCTCTATTTACGAGGGCAGGCTAACTACGAAGGGCGCTAACGAAGTATTCATCCTTTCCACTGGTGAGGTCGTTCTTTATGACTTTCAGGCTGGAAGGCAGAAGCAAGTCAGCGGGACGGAAGCCAAGAAATCAAACTTGCAGGCTAGTATTGACGCGTCAACCATCGCTTGGCAATTGGAAGGAGGGGAAATCGTCGTCTGGCAGGCGCTAGAAGAGAGTGAAAATAACGGTTTCCCAGTCAACATTTCAGAGCTTAACGGATTCACATCTGATAATTGGCAGTTGAGCCCTGACGGCAAACTTCTAGCTGGTTATGGAAAGGTTGAAGACAGGGCAGGGCTGTATTTGATTGAGCTTACGAAAGACCTAAAATCAGCGAGTTTGGAAGACTTGGCACCGAACTTTCTTGCGGAAACAACAGGAGAATTCTCCATCAGCTCCAGTTTGAAACCTTTTGATGTTCTAACTCAAGAAACAGGAAAGTAGCCCTAGCGCCTCACCAAGATAGTGCGCAACCGAAACCCATCTATAACTACTACCGCTAGCTGGGGCTCTGCTTGCAATTCCCCTACTTTGTGTTGAATTCCGCGTTTGACGGTGAGGAGGACGCGCTGGACGCCTGTGAAAGGGTGTGCGATGTTATTCAGGGCATTGCTCTAAAGGGTGGCTAGGGCAGATGCTCAACCTTCTTCAAAGGCTCGGGGGAACGGTTATGTTGCCCCCCCTGAAGGTAACCCCTGAGCCCCCTAACCTTGGACGATGATTTCAGGCTCCACTTCAACCTCTGCCTTAAGGCTATTGGAGATAAGGCAGTACCTGTGGGACTTATCTATTGCGTCAAGGGCGACTTCCTTTTGGCTCTCGTCAGGTATGGTAATGGTTACCTTCAGTTTCACTTGGGTGAATCGGTAAGAGTTTCCCTCGTGTTCAGCGAGCGCCCACCCTTCTGATTTATATTCTGTGAACCTAAGCTTTGACCGTTCCGCGAAGAATTCAAAGGTAGTCATATTGCAAGCGGAAATCGCACCAAGGAGCATATCCTCTGGGCTAATATTTCCCGGCGGCCCTCCAAATTCCTGGGGGGAAGAAACCTCAAGGATGGGTTTGCCCTCCGCAAAGTTGATCGCGCAGATGCGATTTCCAGTCCTTGTAAGTGATAAACGGTACTCAAACGACTTGTAGGATTTCTTGACTTCCATAAGAGTTCCTCATTTGGGGAATTCACTGAGGATTATACGCCTTCGGTCCTGAAAGTAATTCCAATCACAGCGAACGGATGAAGTGCTCATTGGCGTTAAGGCTCTTCCCTATCCAATATTCTTCGCTTAAACTTATGTATAATTAGTAAAGCACTTTGCATTTAGAAAGGGGACGCATATGAAGTTTATTCTAGGAAAGTTTATCGGGCTTGTTGGGTTTGTAATCATTCTTGGCTTCGGGTCGCAGGTCGGGCTGGCAGAGGGCAATAATCCTACTGACGAAGGCAATTCGGCAGTCAAGTTTGCGTGCGAGGATGACGGTCTCCTTTGGCTGTTCGCCGATGACGGGTGGCTAGATGAAGAAACGCTGAGGAACTGGCGCGTAGATTACTTGACGAGGCATAGAGATTCCAAGTGGAGGAGTGGGAAGCGCGATGGAGGGATCAAGCCTGCCCCGATTCCCGAAGAGGCTCAGCACATTCTTAAATGGGTGGAGCCTCCCAGGGTTCAACACCGGAAGTTCTACCCTCTCAAGGAGGGTCATCCTCCAATTCTCTTGCAGGAGCCTGGTAAGTCCTACGGACATGCGCTACTGGTAAGCCCTATTCAGAGGGAAACTTTGCTGGACCTTTCCGACAGATACTTTGACGCTCTATGGTTACTTATGGAATCTTCTGAGTTGGATGGCGCGGAAGTTCGCGTTTTGGAGGGGCATATCGGTAAGCTTGAGGATAGGCTTCAGTTCGCGGCAGGAATGACGCTCAATCGTCTTCAGAGAAAGGAATTCGGCGACGGTCCCTGGCTGATCTACAGTTTGGACGTGTGGGACCAAGGTTTTAACCCCCAAGGTAAGAGAGTCCTAAAGTGGCACAAACCAGGAAAGTGCGAGCATTCTATTCGGCGAGGTGATGTCGCCTATCGGAAGAGGTAAGTATAAGGGTTTGTTTGATGGTTCCAACTATCGTTTGCGTCTCCTTCTTCAAAGGCGCACACCCGAATCACTGAATCTAGAAGCAAGGTTTCCTAAGCAACGGAGGTCAAAGGTATGAGGTCAAAATTGATAGAGCCTGATTGCAGGTATTCAACCGCCTCTGGATTTCCCTGTTTCGCGTTTGTCGTTCTAGCCATTCCTATGGTGATTTTCACAAGCCTAATTCTGATCGCCTGTGGGAAATCCTCTGACATTTCATCTCCCAACCGAGTGACTGTCGGTTCGGAGCTCCAAGCTTTTTCCGTAGAAATGATCTCCGCTCAATCGGGCGTGGAGCTAGCGGAGCGGTCTTATGCCATAGGCGTGGAAAAATCCGCTTCGGACGGACAGGTAGTTATTGCCGTAAATGTTATAGAAGGAAAAAGCCTCGAACCAGACTTAAACGCAAGAGTCCTCTATCCGAGAGGCTGGAAGCCTATTTCGTTTCACGTGGGAGAAGCCTGGGGCGGGGAGGAGAAAACCGTATCCCTGGCAGTAATGGATTTAGAAGGCTTTGTTCCAGTGGCGGTAAGCTACGTGAATCCTTACAGGGAACTGAGACCTACTCAAGGCAGTCTATTTACGATGACCTTCGCCCAGGGAAGGAGGGAAACGCGGAAGGCTGTATCAATTCCTCCGAGCGATTCTACCAACCACATCAGCAGAAACGAAATAACCGTGGATACTTCCGACCTCGTAAATGGCAACCTGACTTTCGTTTGGAAAGAGAAGAACAAAGGGGATTACAATCGGGACGGAACGGTAAGCATTTCCGATGTTACGCCGGTAGCGGAGTTCTGGGGATACAGAAGTGACGATAACCCGGCTGTTATGGAGGTGGTGGATGGTGATGGCAACGGCTTAATAAGTATTTCCGACATTACGCCCATTGCGGAGAACTTCTTTAGCAGAATTCAGGGTTATCGCGTTTGGCGTCTAGGTATGGCGCCGGAGGGGTATCTTCCCAACGTTGATAATCCGTCGGACTCGGAAGTTAGCGCCAGCAGACCCGACTTTGAAACCGCCCCGCCGGGAAGGCTAACTTACACTTACACGGATACTCCGCCAAATCAGGATGAAAATACTTTTTACAGACTATACGCCTACGCTGACGGAGAGGTGGGAGCGCGCTCGGACGATATTTACCCGTTCCGACCCGTCGGCGAAGACGTAACGCCGCCTGATTGGCAGGGACCAGCGGGCATTCAATCCGCAAGCCCAGGAAACGGCAAAGTCCAGATTAGTTGGACGCCGGCTATTGACGCGGACTCCCCGCCGGTAACGTACTTACTTTTCTGGAATGAATCTTCACAGGCAATCAACTGGGACTCACCTCAACAGGAAGTGGCTGAGGGCACGACTTCTTATCTGGTTGAAGGTCTAACAAACGACGTTGAGTACGTCTTCGGCGTGAGGGCGAGAGATTCCGCGAATCCCGCCAACTCGACGACCAATACGAATACTTTGACCGCGACGCCGAGCGCGGGTGCGCCAGATACAATTCCCCCGGTTTGGCAGGGACCTGATGGAATACAGACCGCAATAGCAGGCGACGGGCAAGTAACGATAAGCTGGACAAGTGCGGTTGACGAAGATTCGCCTCCAGTTACTTATTCGATTTACTACGCGCCTTCCGCAACAGGGATTGATTGGGGCTCGCCGCAGGATACCGCGCCTGAGGGCACGACGAATCGCGTCATAACTGGCTTAACGAACGGCACGGAATACGTCTTCGCAGTCCGCGCGAGGGACAACGCGTCACCCAATCCAAACAGCACAACTAACACAAACTTTCTAACCGCCACCCCGGAAGCCACACAGCCAAGCCCCTATCCGTTTGGGACCCCGCCGACGGGGATGAGCGTGATTCCAGGGTGGAAATGCACCGATACTGCAGTCGCGGTTGATTCAGAGGAAGACCCTGTGATAGTCAGCACTAATAGCAAGGGAGGGACCGGTTTGAATTTGCATTATTATGATGACGATACAGCGACGTGGCTAAGTTTCCCCATTGTTGAAACGGGAGCTTTTTACCATCCTGCGGTCAAGCTCATAGTTAGAGACGGTATTGGAGCTATTTATGTAGCGGCGTTTGACGAAGGAAGCGGAGCGGTAATGTTATACGTGGGGGACGCGAACGGGCAAAGCTGGAATTCTTTTGAACTCATTTCCGGTTACGCTGAGGCGTTCTCGCTGGATATGGACAACATCGCGTCTTATGCATTGGGTATAGTGGTGTCACTAAATAGGGTCGGGGAAAGAGGTGCTAACGACGAGGTCTGGTTCATTGAGAAGTTTTTTGAGGAATTTGGATTTGAGAAAGTTTTGATTGACGATTCGCAGGAGGATGCTATTTGTTCTTTTAGCTACCTTCCATCCGTTGAACCTGTTGTCATCCTTGGAAGAGGGACACTGGATTTCGAGTCAGGAATCAGTGACGCTAAATTGGCATACGCTAAAAGAGAAAGTTATGAAACATGGACTGTCCACGATCTTCCCGGTAACATCCAGGTAGAAGGAATAGACACTGCTGTGGATCCGGTTACTAGAGACGTGTTTGTAGCTTTTACGCACCGTATAGAGGTGCTCCTGGAACCACCCCCACCCTACGAACCTCAAGTCGTTCCTGCTTACCAGGCAGGTGTAGGTATGCTTAAGGAAAATCTTTGGACGTTTGAAACGCCTCAAGAGTGGAGCTGGTTCTTGGAGGGGGACGTAATACATCTACTTTGGGCGGGCGCTGACCCGCAGGTTGCCTTCACTCCGTTAGGAACAGCCTTGTTTACCTGGGTCCAGATAGATGCAGCGGCTCCGATTGAAGATGAGTTTAGCGTCCAGTTCTTCACTAACCTACAGGCATCATATTACCCGTTCAGCCAAACCCCCGGCGAGATGTGGGCTCCTGGTTACGACCTAACCGAGCCCAGTAGTGGCGCCAGCGCCGATTCTCTCGCATTTAGTACTAACCATACCCAGGTCAGCTTTACCAAGATACCCGTGCTGGATTACTTTAGCGCGCCAAGGACAAGAAATGATTTTCCTGAAGGAGATTTGGCATTTTACAAGGAGTAGGCACAGTCATTTAGCCAACAGTAACAGTTCCTACTATTTTGGGCTACTCCACAAGCACCTCCCACCGAATCATTTCCGCATCTGAACCACCCGCGTTGGGCGAGCTTACCGCAGCAACAAAAAGCCTTTTACTAATCTCTACTGAGGATTAATTCAGCTCGCTCAAGTCTAACCATTGGGCCTAAGCCAAAACCTTCATTTGGAGGTATCAATTCGTCGGTCCATGTCCCCTCTTGAAAGGTGCTAATCCAGTTCCATCCATAAAGAAAATAGCGTCCGCTCACCAATCTCCCCCAGAGGCACGAGAAATTATCGTCGCCATAAACCCAAAGCGCCATAGATTTCCCGTTCCCCCCGGTTGGAACGTCCCATTCTCCGACTAGATTTAGGGACGCTGTAATCTTGCTGACCTTGTCTTCGCCACTGGCCTGCATAACGTAGTAGTGGCCATTAACGATTTCAGACCTTCGATTTCGTAGGCCCGTGAAGACGAAGAAAGGTCTACCCACTGTAAAATGTTGCTTTGCGGGTCTTTGGAAATGTAAGCCAACTTCACCATACGAACGAATCCAGCGGTAGGGTCTTCTGGTGGCGGATTCACCAATACTGCACTCTAGATTGTCGCAGCGTAATGCGTATCCGGGGAATAAGCTATCCGTATATCCCCTTGCGGTAGGTAAACTGGGTTTGTGCCTGCATCAAGAGTTAGAGGAAACCTTGCCAGTTCTTTAGAATAATAATCGCTTTCATAGACGCCTCCAATAGCGCTAAGGTCAGGCAAGATAGGCGGTATCCGTTCCAATTGCGGTACCTTCTCCGTCGGACCCCGCAGGCGTGTAGAAGACTAGGGGTCTACCTGTACTCCATACAAGGTTCATAAAAGAGTGGTCGGTGTCCATGTGCTTCAGGGCAGGCGCCATCTCCTTTACGACCGCGGTAAGACCAGTAACGTGCGCGGTAGCGGAGGAAGTAGTAGTTCTGTTTCCTTCGCCACCGAGGCTCCAATCAGTATCCAACCTATAAGTTCCGTCTTTCCAAGTGCTCTTTATACCACCTGCAAGACCAATAAGCTCTACCTTGTTCCCGTATGGTGAACCAGGATACCAATTGGGCAGACTATAACGCCAAATGTCGAAGTTAATGCAAGAAACTCCAATTACCGAGTCATACGATGGGGGCCACCAAGGGTTGCCCACGTTATCGCCTCCAGTTGATGCAATATTAACAACCGCATCTTGGACTAGCCAATTTAGTCTATTCAGTATTGCATCCCCAAGCGGGTCCGGCGAAGAGAAGCCCGTGTTCATTGCTACGACATTCAGCTAAAGCCGGTTCAGAAACTCAAAGTAAACCGCATCAAGCTCCACCCTAATCTGAGTTCCGTAAGTTTCTCAACCCCCGGAAACGCGAACCGTGTGGGGCTTACTTCTGAAGGCAATTCCTGCTAATGGACCTCCCCCACCTCCCTTTGCCCGATGATGCCTGCGATAAAAGTACCGTGCCCGTAGGCATCCTCAGGAAGCTGGTCGTGGTCAGCAGTATCAAGGTGGTAACCAGGACTAAGTGCAGGAAGCTCGTACTTCCCCATTAGCCCCGGATGGTCGGTGTCTATTCCAGAATCCAATTTAGCTAGGTAGGTGCCCTCTATAGTTCTCATTTGTCGGGCTACCCCGCACATCCCACGGATTTAAGCGCGCTACGCCCCAAGCCTTCTCCGATTCATCAACTATGTCGGGATCCGGCGGGTGATAGGCGTCAAGAGTTAGCTTATTATCTGGGTCTATAGTGATTATTCGGTCAGAATACCGCTCGATAATGGCGAGTGCAGTTTCGCTAGCCTCTCCTTCCTTCGGCAAACGCAAGCTGGCCTCCCAAACCGGGTTTTCGTAACGCTGATAGATCACCTCTGCGGAAAACTCACGTGCAATCTTTAACGCTAGTAAACGCAATGAAGAATCAGGAGATATCGCCAATTCGGCGGAACGTTCTTCGTTTGGCGTGAAAAGCGGAAAGTGTGAGATGAGAATAGTTGAGCTAGGAAGGGCACGGCTAAACTTGGAGGCAATTCTTTCTGGCCTCTGGGTTGCATTCTATCCTGCAATGGTTTCAAGAGGAATACCTGGCGATGGAACTGCACTGGAAGCCTACAGAATTGCCCCGTTCCCTACTGTTTGTTGTAAAGTCCCACTGCACGAGGACAAGACTTAGGAAAACGGTGACGCTAACTAGCCCAAGCGAGCGGTCTTTTATAGCTTTCATTAGTTTACACCTCGCTTTATGGATGCTGTTAAGATAACTACAGAATTCTCAATGCATCAATTATCCGCTAGTATCGTCCAGCTCCTTGAAGACATAAACCCCTGAATTCTCTGTGGTTCTATTAACGTAGACAGGCTTTCCTGGTATAATGCAAAGGAGTGAGGTAAATCTTTGAAGGTTAACGCTGGAAAATCAGCGGGAAGGGTGCTGGCGATATTCGCAGGCGTTCTTCTATTCGCGGTCGTATCTTCCATTTCATCAGTTCCCCTTTTAGCGGAAACGTCTACCGACTTTGGCGTCTTGCCTCCGCTTCTTCCAGGGAACGAAAGCGTTCTCATCGCTGAAGGGGCGCTCGGCGAATATCAGGTTCGTGTTTTTTCCACGCTAGAGGTGGTTCCCGCGGACGGAGAGACGGAGGCGGAGCTAGCAGTCAGGATTACGGACAAAGACGGCTCGCCCGCGCTCGGTAGGTTCGTCAGCCTTTCGTTCAGGGAGGGTGACGGCTTTCTAATACCCAATAGCCCGCTAACCGATGAAACGGGGCAGGCGACCTTTACTTACCGCGCAGGGAAGGTGGCGCTAACTAACATCATAAGCGTTCTTGACGTCTCCACAGGCGCGAGCTTTGATTTCACGCTTCCAACGAGCCTTTCCGCGGTGTTGACCATTGAGCTTGTGGATCCAATTGATTACCAGCGTCAGCGCTCCGCAAGCGTCCTAACCCCCGACGTGTTTGACCTGGAGCTCAGCGCATTTCCCGACGTTCTTGTCGCCGATGGCATCAGCCTCTCCCGAATTACCGCGCGCTTGACCTACAAGGACGGAAAACCCGCGGTGGGCTTTCCAGTAATCTTTCGTATCGCGTCAGGCTTTGGAAGTCTTTCGCAGGATCAGAAGCTTACCAACAAGGACGGCTATATTGAGGCGCTCTTTCAGGCTAGTGAAAGAGTAGGAAATGTGCTCATTGAAGCCCTTGAGCAAACGACTGGCAAGTCAGCAAATGTGGAGATTACGGTTCTAAAGGCGGGTCCCGCCAAGCTAAAACTGTCCTTTGCGGACGATGCCCTTGGTGGCGATGAAAGGGCGTTAGTGCCTGCAGACGGTGCAACAAGGGTTGAAATTGTTGCCCAAGTACTTAGCCTAGCGGATACTCCCGTCAGCGGAGTAGAGGTTCGGTTCAAGCTAAAAAACGATTTGGGTAGGCTTGAGCCCGGGAATTATGTAACCGATTCTACAGGAGAGGTGCGGGTGAGTTTCGTAGCAGGTAGAACCGTTGGGGTGGAGGAACTTACCGCTTTCGTGATTTCCGCTACACCGCAAGATTAAACTCTGGAGCTTAGTGGGTTTTCCCTTTGGGCATTCAGCCTTTTCCCCGCGTTTTCGTAAACGCTTTCCGCCCACGTGGACAGGAAGTGCGGGTGCGAAAGCTGAAGGTGGTCTTGCCTGTTCCCAGTGAAACGCTTCTTTGTTGCCGTTGCGATAGAATCCTCTGTCAATGAAACACGTAATCACTTGGCGGGAAGCTCTTGAAAGTTTGCTCTCATCGGTGGAATCGATTGGAACAGAGAACGTTCCCCTGAGGCACGGCTTTTCTTGCAGGATTGCGGAGGCTATTCCTTGCCACACGCCGAATCCTCCTTACCACGTCGCTATCTGTGAGGGGTATGCGGTAAACACTAGTTTTGTCGCGGAGAAGCTTAAGGCGGGGGATGGACTAGCCCAGTTAAGGTATCGTGGACAAATCTCACCTTCAGTTCTGAAGGATAAGTATGAACATAGAGAATCCGCCTACGCAGTATCCGATGGGGACTTTATTCCTGAATGGCTTGATGCTGTGATCTTGGCAAGTGATGCCAAGCTACAAGGTTCATCCCTCCTTGTTTCAGAAACGCCCCAAAAGCTTGGGGGAATACTTCCGGCGGGAAGCTTCGTCCCCGCGGATGAGGAGCTTATAAAAGAAGACGATGTTATTGAAGGGGTTGAACTTGCAATACTTTTTTCTCAGTTACCGCACGCGGTGAGAATCTATAAAAGGCCGGCGGTAGGAGTTCTTCTCCACACGGCTGGATTGGTTGGTCATTCTGTGGAAACTCCACGCAAGAATACGATGCGGGAGATCCTTACGCCGATGTTTGGCGGGTTCATGAAGAAACTTGGTGTTCCATTCGTTACTATGAGCGTTCACGGCGGCGAACTTAGCGAGCTTATCCCAGAAATGCTGGCGAAAGTTGATGTGCTCATACTGTCGGGCTTTTTCTCAGATTCCAAGTGGGAGGAAGTAATCTCCGCTACCAGGCATGATATGAAGTTAACGGTTCCCTCCCTTCCGCATCCCCTTGGGGAGAAGTTTCTTGGCGCGATTTCTAACAAGGGGGAAAGGAAGTGGCTATTCGCGTTCTACTATCATCCAGTATTTGCGGTTGCGCTATACGCATTGCTTATAAAGCCATTCCTAGAGGCGTTTAGCTCCACCGCCAAGCTAGTTAGTGTTCTGGAAGACGGAGTGATAAGCGAGGGTATGACGGTGGATGGCCCTCGTGACAACCTGTGGATAGGCTTGATGAACGGCTTGGAGAAAGGAACAGGGCTAGTGCGGGTTAAGCCTCTCGCTCCAATTTCAACCGCCAATCTAAAAACTGTTTCAAGGGGGAACTGCACTTTTCTTACCAGTGATTTAATGAGTGAGCTTCGCGTTGGAGAGAGAGTCAGCATCGGTAGTTATTGAATGAAACCACAGTTCTACCAACCCCTTTTATTTCTGAAGCGATTAACTGAACCTGGATAACGCAGTCTTCGTCTCAGCTCAAGTAGGAAGTGCATTCAGCAGGTCTGGTAAAATTAGCTTCCCCGATGGCGCCAGGAGGGAAGGGTAAGTTACTTGAACTTGGATTCTCACGGGTCTTTACCTGTGCCCATCGCGCTCAACTCCCCTTAAGGCTCGGGATCTTCCCTCTATTAGGGGTGACTTTACTTAGCATAATCACCCTCCAGGTTACCCCTGAAGTGGCGTACACTACTGACTTCATTGAGGTCGTAAAGCGAACTAACGTTGATGAAGGGAAAGGTGACGCTCAGGGGAGCGAGGTAGATGAAGAGCTGTCGTCAAGTGATCCTATGGGAAATGAAGAGGGGGAAGTTTTTACTATTGTCAGATCCGCGGTGCTACAACCCTCCCCTGATTCGGTTCCCGATGACCGCAAGCCAGAAGCGGTGGCTACCTCCTCCGATGTGGATGTGGCAACGAAAGAAATGGCTCCCGAGCCCAAGGAACTTACTCTTCCCCTTAAGGAGGGTACGCTTTATTTGGAGGCTTTTGATGAACTTGAATACGACCGCGCCAACAAGAAAGTTAGGCTTCTTGGCAACGCGCTAATGGTCTTTTCCGACATTCAAGTGGAGGCGGAACTGATTGAAATTGATGATATTGCCAAGAGCGCATACCTGAAGGGTAAGGTAGCTATGGTTCAGCGTGATGACGTGATTTACGCGGACGAGGGCTACCTTTCCTACGACAGCGGAGAGTTTGAGCTAGTGAACGTTTCCGGTAACACCTCTGGAACGGAGATAAGAGGCACCCTTTACTTCAAGGCGCAGACCGCAAGGGGGAACTTTGACGATTTTGAAATGTATCGCGTCTGGATGACCACTTGCCCGCCTTGGTGCAAGGTGTATGAGTACGAGCTGACCGCCAAGAAAGCACGCGTGCTTAAAGACAAAGTCGTCCATATCTATCGGGTTTACGGCTACGTGCGTGGAAGGAAGGTCTTGTTCCTTCCGCAGCTTTCCCTACCTCTGAAAAGGTACAGACCGCTTAGACAAACTGAATCGCCAATACAGCAGAATCTGGGATACAACCAAACAGAAGGGTTCTTCAGCAAATTCGCCTACACATACGATACCCGTTACCTGGAGAGTGTTGCGCCCGCCCTGCTTGGAGTACTGAAGCTTGACCTGACGGAGAAGCAGGGAACAGGTTTTGGGATTAGGCAGGACTTCTTCACTCCTTTGGGGGTGACTAACACGCGCTTTTTCTACCAAAGGCAGAACAGGGGGGCCTTAAATGTGGAAACGGGGGAGCGGGCAAAGCCAGACCAAAACTACGAGCTTGCCCTTCAGCAAGAGCTCGGACTGGGCCCATTAAAAGGCAGTCTATCCGTTAATAGAGAAAACAGGTACAGAATATTCCGCTCCCGGTCCAACACCCTTAGAAGCAATTTAAACCTAAGTTACTCTGGTAAGAAGTTTACAACTTCAATCAGCGGGAACCAATCCCTCAACATTACCGGTGGCTACAAGACTGAAGATGGCAACGAGGTGCCTCTATCCAAGGACACTACCGGTTCGCTAAGTCTTAATCATAGCTACAGAATCAGTCCTAGGGCGAGTCTGTCAGTGCAAGAAAGTGCGCAGACCAGGAAGAGAAATGACGGGAAACCGTCAGATATTGAGGGTAGGTTTGTATCTTCCTTCCGATACACTCGTCCCGATTACACTCTGAATCTTGCCTATGAGGAGCAAGCGATTGACCTAGATGGCGACCGCTTTACTGGTGATGATCGATACAGCGTGAGAAGCATAAAACCTGGGCTAGAACTAACTTTTCCTAAGAGCGCATTTGGGAAGAATTCATTCGTTGATAGGCTTGCGATAAATCTTGACAATATTACCGACAAGCTCCGAGATCAGGAGGAGCTGGGTTCAGTGTTTCGGTTAAAGGCTGATACAAGCTTTAGTAAAGAGCTTTCAGGCCCGCCCGCCAGGCTTTACTCCACAGTTGGTTTTGCACAGCATATGTACGATGATGGAAATGCGCAATACATCCTGAGGCCGAACTTGAGATTTAACTATACCAAGGGCGACTGGTTCAAGTTTGACTTTAATTGGGATAGGACGGTTCAGCACGGTGTAAAAAACCCGCCAGTAAGGAGCGAGGTTGTTCGTTCCAGGAATAATACGACGTTTGGTATGGAATTTATAGGTTCTCCCATCATTCGGCTCGGCTTGCGGAGCAGTTACGACCTAATGAATAAACGCTGGGGTAACCTTAACATAAACACCGACTATGACCCAGAAGAAAACTGGGGCGTTACTCTATCAACTAGCTACAACGTTGAGAACTCGTCATGGTCGCCATTGACTTCAAGGTGGGAATTCCACTCTCCGGCTGATAACTGGTACTTTCGCGTTAATATGACTACTAACATCTTTGATAAGTACTACAACCAAAGGCTTGATTGGACATACTCTCGGACCTACAAGCGCGGTTGGAGGTTTTACATATATTCTGCGGAAACAAAGCAGGGAAAGGGCGCCTTTCTTGACCGTGTTCAGATTCAAAAGAGAAACACCTGCACCACCCTCAACTTCGGATTTATAGGAGATAGGAAGGAGTATTACTTCTCAGTTTTCATAAATGCATTTCCGCGATATCCGGTAGAGGCGAGGGGAAGGGAAACCGCTACCGGCTGGGACTTCTGGGTCAACACCCCAACCGGAGATATTTTTGACATTAGGCGCGGGCTAACGGGCGGATGGGGCGGATACTCAGGTTACCCCGGGTACTCAACTTACACGCCCACAACCCCAGGCACTTCTTTTGGCTTGCAGACTCCGGATTTTGGGCAAAGTACTTTCTTTCAACCGACGTACGCACCAACCTTCTAAGACGCAGGAGGTATAGTACTGTCCCAGCAATGGCAGGGGAGATTTTGTTTAAATGAGAGGGATGCGGTAACATCGGTGCTCGGGATCCGGTTCATTCGTTGCTTGCTATATTACAAATAATAGGGTTGTGTGGCAAATGCTTTCTGCAGGTTCCGCTGGAGTAGTGCAGTGGGTTGGTGGCACCGAGTATCAGTCGTTATTGAACGGGTCTAACATTCTGCTAACCGCGAATTAATGGACATTTCTTTATTCCGAGTTATAATGTAGGGGTGCATACATAAAGTTAGGTAAGACACATGCCAAAAGGTCGCATTCTTATTATTGAAGATGATGAGGATATACTTGAACTTCTCAAGTATAACCTTCAAAGGGAGGGTTTCGATGCGACAGGAGTCAGAACGGGAGAAGAGGGGCTGAAGACAGCCAATGCGTGCGTCCCCGACCTAATCCTTCTGGATATTATGCTTCCAGGTTTAGACGGTAATGAGGTTTGTAGAATGCTTAAGAGCAATCCTACTACCGCGAATATCCCTATCATTATGCTGACCGCTAAGACCGAGGATACTGACATTATAGTCGGGCTTGAGCTTGGGGCGGATGACTATGTTACTAAGCCCTTTGAACCCCGAGTGCTGATGGCGAGGCTTAGGGCAGTTCTGAGAAGAAAGTATAAAGCGCCTATACCGGTAGATGAGACTGTTAAAGTTGATGAGCTCTTAATCATCCCAGCGAAGCACGAGGTTAGAATTAAGGACAAAACGGTAAACCTGACATTCACGGAGTTTCGAATCTTGCATTTCCTAGCAAGCAGGCGCGGCTGGGTTTTCTCTCGTTACCAGATAGTTGACGCGGTCAGAGGAGAAGATTACTTCGTTACCGATCGTGCAGTGGACGTGCAAATTGCTGGTTTGAGGAAAAAGCTGGGACCATACGCTAAGTATATCGAAACCGTGAGAGGCGTCGGCTATCGGTTCAAGGAATAGCGGTGCTGACGAGGAAGTTAGTTTGGCAACTTTTCATCCCGTACGTCCTCATAACCCTAGTGGCGGTTATCCTCGTGATATGGTATACCGCCAATGTACTGCGCAATTTCTATTTGGACCAGACCTCCGCCCAGCTTGCGTCCAAGATAAGTCTCCTGGATGAAGATGTAGTAAATCTTCTCAGAGAGGGAAAATACGAATCGATTGACCACCTATGTAAGGAGCGAGGAAAGAAAGCCGGAATCAGAATCACGGTCGTTCTCCCAGATGGACGCGTCGTAGGGGATACGGATGCGGAACCAGAACTTATGGATAATCACGGGGCGAGACCCGAAGTGGTTGAGGCCTTTTCGAAAGGGTTCGGGAAGTCCATCCGTTTCAGCAGAACAGTCGGGCAGGAAATGCTCTACTACGCAAAAGTTCTGGGCAATCGTTCAGGTGTAGTGGGAATAGTTCGCGTGGCTGTCCCAATCACCGCTATCACCCAGCCCATTACCAGGCTTCTGATTGAAATAGCTTTAGCAGGTCTTCTAGTCATTCTTGTCTCCGCGGGGATTATCCTCGCTTTTGCAAGGCGGATTAGCAAACCGGTTGAGGATATGGGAAGGTCAGCGGAGAGGTTCGCCAAGGGCGAGCTTGATCACCGTATACCGCTCCGTGGGTCCGAGGAACTCTCATCCCTCGCATTGAGCCTAAACGAAATGGCGGATAAGCTCCACGGGACGTTTCCCGCGCTTCTTCGCAAACAGAACGAGCTTAACTCCATTCTCGCCAGCATGGCTGAAGGAGTGATAGCAGTGTCCACGAAAGGTGTCGTGCTAAGCATTAACCCAGCGTGCGAATTGATACTAAACGCAGTTACTGAGAAGTCAGTGGGACGTCCTATTCAGGAGATAGTCAGGATACCCGCCTTGATTGACCTTGTAGAGGAGGTTCTTGCTGGTAGCGGGCAGAAGGAAGGAACTATTACCGTCCACAACGGAGACGAACGCGTTCTTAGCGTTGTGGGTTACGCTATGAAAACTCCCGAAGGGCAAAGCGAAGGCGCGGTGCTGGTCCTAAGGGACATTACCCGAGAGAAACGAATTGAGAGAATAAAGAGGGACTTTGTGGCTAACGTTTCCCACGAACTCAGGACTCCCATTACTTCCATAAAAGGCTACGCTCAAACGCTTTTAGATGGCGGAGCCAAAGACCCCGAGACCGTTCAGATGTTTCTGGGCGTCATTGTGAAGCATGCCAACAGACTGAATCAAGTTCTTGAGAGCCTCCTTACTCTTGCAAGAGTTGAGCGGGATGCGGACGCTAGGAGCCTTCAACTTGAGGAAGTCAAGATCTCGGAATTGCTGGATAGTGCGGTTGCGAGTTGCTACGAACGCGCGGAAAGAAAATGGGTAAAGGTTACAGTCAAGTGCGAGGAGAGCCTAACCGAGCGCGTGAATCCTCAACTTCTGCGCCTAGCAGTATCAAACCTAGTGGATAACGCCATTAAGTTCAGCAATGATGGTGGGACAGTGGAGGTCGAAGGGAAAGTCGTAGGGGAGGACTTAACGATAAGTGTGAAAGACTACGGTATCGGGATTGAGGAAGATCAACTGGAGAGGATTTTTGAGCGCTTCTACACCGTCAAGGATGTGGCAAGGGAGGAGGAAACCGGCGCGGGTTTAGGGCTCGCAATTGTCAAGCATATCGCCAATGCGCACAAGGGAAACGTTTCTGTAAAGAGCGAATTGGGGAAAGGGACAACGTTCACCCTATCGCTCCCAAGAAGGCCAGAAGCGTAATGCGTCGTAGCGCTCATCTCCAAGGAGTTTCCCTAATTAACTCAGGAATAATCTTCCCCTTAACATTTCTTAATCTGTTGCGGTTATTCTTTTTCTCACATTTCCATATATTTCATCGGAATGAAGGAGAAGATTGTATGGTCAACAGGATTTTTTCATTGGCTTTAATGCTTGTCTTAGCTTTTCCTCCGCAGATCCACGCGGGCGAAAACGCCGACCAGGCTCTGGAAGACGAGGTAACCGCCCTAAGAGAAATCATAGACGAGCAGGAGGCAATAATTGAGGACCTCTCCGCCAGGCTTGAATCGCTTGAAGAAAGACTCGCTCTAATTCAAGCTAAAGGGGAGGAAAAGAAGGAGGCGAAGCCACTACCCTCCTGGGTTGAAAAGTTGAAGGTTTACGGGGATTACCGTTTCAGATTTGAGAACATTGACGAGGAAGGTAAGAAGGGAAGACAGCGCGACAGGATGCGCCTACGACTTGGCGTGGACGCGAAGGTGAACGACTGGGTGGACCTAGGCATCCGATTGGCCAGCGGTGGTTTTGACCCGGTGTCCACGAATCAGACATTCTCTGGAGCGTTTTCTACTAAAGACTTTGGATTAGACCTTGCCTACTTTGACTGGCATCCGGGAAAGGCTGGTAGTGTCCACGTGATCGGCGGAAAGATGAAGAATCCCTTTGTCACGGTTGGCGGGAGCCAGCTTCTTTGGGATAGCGACCTAACACCGGAAGGTCTTGCACTCAAACTCTCAGGCTCAGGTGAAAGGACCACACCCTTTCTGAATCTGGGTTATCTTTGGGCGGAGGAGCGAGGTGGGGCTTCCGACAGCAAGCTTTATGCGCTCCAGGGGGGTTTCACTCATAAGACTTCAAATGGCTCTCATGTGACATTGGGCGCAGGAGTCTTTAACTACTCCAATATGAAAGGGATGAAGGGACTCGTGGATTCAACGAAGGGCTTTGGCAACTCGATGACCGCCGACCCCGACCCGGACGTGAAGGACGTCTATTACGCGAACGACTTCAACGAGTTTGAGCTGTTCGGTGAGTTTGGATTCAGCGCGGGGAACACGCCTGTTACGATCTATGCGGATTACGTAACAAACAGGGATGCTCCTACCGACGACGTGGGCTACCTTTACGGGATATCCCTCGGAAAGCTCAAGGATCCAGGGAGCTGGAACCTCGGGTGGGAAAACCGCAGAGTTGAAAAGGACGCAGTCGTGGGTGCGTTCAGTGATTCTGACTTCATCGGCGGAGGAACGGACGGCAAAGGGCACAAGTTCAGCTTTGCGTACCAGCTCTCCAAAAACTCCACCTTCGGTATCACTTACTTCTCCAACGACAAGAAACTCTCAGCGCCGGTTGATTACGACAGGTGGCAGGTTGACTTTGCGTTCAAGTTCTAGGGTCCCAAAGAGTGCGGATTTACTGATTCCTTGCATTTTCTTAGTGATGGGCTAAGGTTTCTGCGGTAAAAACCCATTGAGCTATCAGAGCATTATGCGAATGAAGCGAAACATTTTAACTAAGGAGGATTATCACATGAAAACTCTTCGCTTAAGGTTATTTCTGACGTTCACAATCTTCATTGTGACCGTTATCGGGGTCACCCTTTATCTGTCTACCGGCGATAGCCAATCAGCCAGTCAGATTATTATCAAGGTTGACGGTTCCAGTACTGTCTATCCGATTACGGAGGCGGTGGCGGAGGAATTCCAGAAGGTTAACCGCAAGGTAAAGGTTACCGTCGGGATTTCTGGAACGGGTGGAGGTTTCAAGAAGTTCTGCAGGGGCGAAACAGATATCTCTAATGCGTCTCGCCCCATCAAGCCCGTTGAAGTTGAGCTTGCGAAGTCAAATGGCATTAGCTTTATTGAGCTTCCGGTTGCCTTTGACGGTCTCGCAGTTATCGTAAACAAGCAAAACACATGGGCGAAGTCTATGACCGTCGGGGAACTGAAGAAACTTTGGGAACCCGAAGCCAAAGGCAGAATTACTAAGTGGAGTCATATCCGCAAGGGTTGGCCGGACGAGCCAATTCGGCTTTTCGGTCCCGGGACGGACTCGGGCACGTTTGACTACTTTACTGAGGTTATTTGCGGGAAAGAAGATGCTAGCAGACCGGACTACACGGCTAGCGAAGACGACAATGTGCTTGTTCAGGGCATAGCCAGCGACAAATACGCACTTGGATACTTGGGGCTTGCATATTACGAGCAAAATGCGGATAGGTTGAACTTGGTCGCAGTTGACAGCGGGAAAGGACCCATCCTACCCAACGCCAGCACGGTATCCGAAGGAACTTACGCGCCTCTATCAAGACCCATCTTCATTTACGTGAGCGTTTCGTCTCTGAAGCGTCCTGCGGTGAAGGAGTTCGTAGAGTTTTACTTGCGGAATGCGAAGAATCTGTCTGGAGAGGTCGGCTACATACCGCTTCCCGAGAAGGCTTATACTCTTGCGTTAGAAAGAGTCGCAAAGCTTAGAACTGGGACTTCCTTTGGTGACCCTAAGAATTTAGGGAAGAGTGTTGTGCAGGTCCTGGGAGGGTAAAGGGGTTTGTCCTACGTATATGCTTACAAGAAGAGCAGGGCGAGGATCCTGTTTGGAGAGAGCATCGTACTGAGCTTTCTGACCTTCTGTGGATTGACATCGATCCTGACCACTCTTGCGATTGTCTTCGTTCTCTTATCCGAATCCCTGCTGTTCTTTAAGGATGTCCCAGTATGGAATTTCTTTACGGATAAGGAATGGTCACCGCTCTTTCTTGAGAAGCACTTCGGAATTGCACCACTTTTGGTGGGAACGCTAGTGACGACGGTAATAGCGGTAGCGGTTGCGCTTCCCCTCGGACTGCTTTCCGCGATTTACCTCGCGGAATACGCTCAACCGAGAGTTAGGCAAGTTGTAAAGCCTATAATGGAGATACTAGCTGGAATTCCCACAGTGGTTTACGGCTATTTCGCCCTGCTGTTTGTAACGCCGATTCTTCAGAAAATCATCCCAACGCTTCAGGGTTTTAATGCCCTTAGTCCGGGCATTGTCATGGGAATAATGATTCTTCCGTTAATTGCGTCCATGTCGGAGGATGCTATGTTCGCCGTGCCCCAGGGACTTAGGGATGCGGGTTACGCGCTCGGCTCCTCAAAGTTTCAGGTAGCGCTTAAGGTTGTTGTCCCGGCGGCGTTTTCTGGGATAGTCGCATCGGTAATTCTTGCAGTGTCAAGGGCGATTGGCGAAACAATGATAGTTGCCATCGCTGCGGGGCAACAGCCGACCTTAACCTTCAACCCGCTGGGCGCGGTTCAGACGATGACAGCCTACATCGTGCAGGTCAGCCTGGGAGACACGCCCTACGGGACTCTGGAATACCGGACCATCTTTATCGTTGGTTTCAGTCTTTTTGTGTTAACGTTTATTCTCAATGTGTTGAGTTTCAGACTAAAGAGAGCCCTATACGAGAAATACGCATGAGCGTCCAAAAGGTTCCAATTGACGATCTTATCGCAGGGCAACGAGCGAAGGACAAGTTGTTTTTCTTCTCGTCCGCCTCCGCGGTCGTAGTCGCACTCCTGTTTCTCGCGGTCTTCCTCACTGACGTTCTAATTGACGGTATCCCCAGGCTAAGTATCCAGTTCTTGACCAGCTATCCGTCCCGACATCCTGAAAAGGCTGGAGTTCTGTCCGCGCTGGTAGGAAGCGTTTGTTTAATAGGATTAACCGGTGTAATATCTGTAGTTCTAGGGGTTGGCGCGGCGATATATCTAGAGGAGTTTGCTGGCGACAACTGGTTTACCCGTATAATTGAGATAAATATTGCCAACTTGGCGGGCGTCCCCTCAATTATCTACGGGATCCTTGGATTGGAAATCTTTGTGAGGTTTATGATGCTGGAGAGGAGCCTTATTGCGGGAGCGCTAACTATGACGCTTCTAATTCTACCGATCATCATAATGGCGTCCCGGGAGGCGCTGAGGGCGGTCCCCACCTCCATTAGAGAAGCGTCTTACGCCTTGGGTTCCACTCGCTGGCAGACCACGAAGTACCACGTGATGCCTCTTGCAATGCCCGGGATTCTCACTGGGGTTATCCTTGCTCTTTCGCGCGCGATTGGCGAGACCGCTCCCTTGATTATGATTGGCGCTCTCACGTATATCGCTTTTCTGCCTACCGGGCTTAAGTCTCCACTCACCGTCCTGCCAATTCAGATATTTAACTGGGTCAGCAGACCTCAGAAGGAGTTTGCGGTAAATGCAGCCGCTGCGATTGTCGTTCTGCTTATCATTCTTCTATCTATGAATGCGTTTGCAATATGGTTGCGGAACAGGTATCAGAAAAAACTACAATGATTCCAATGGAACTGGCTAGAAGAGAGAGGGACTTGGCCCTCGTCCAAGCTGAACCGGCGATAAGGGTGCGCAACCTTTCCGTGTGGTATGGCACTCAGCAAGTCCTAAACGAAGTTTCCCTGGAAATTTTTTCCAACCGTATCACCGCTATTATCGGACCTTCTGGCTGTGGGAAAAGTACTTTGATCAGGTGTCTTAATAGAATGAACGATTTCATACCTTCCTTCAGGAGGGAGGGCGAGATTATCTTCCGCGGTAGGGATTTGCACGCCAGCAACGTGGATCCCATTGAAGTTAGACTCCGCATCGGGATGGTCTTCCAGAAGCCCAACCCATTCCCGAAGTCCATATATGAGAACGTAGCGTATGGTCCAAGGTTACTGGGCGTGCGGAAACGCAATGAGCTGGATTGGGTTGTGGAGGATAGCTTGCGAAAAGCCTTCCTGTGGGAAGAAGTTAAGGGAAGTCTAAGGAAAAACGCGCTTGAACTGTCGGGCGGACAGCAGCAAAGACTCTGTATCGCGCGTGCCCTTGCAGTTGAGCCGGAGGTACTGCTATTGGACGAGCCCTGCTCCGCGATTGACCCCATCGGAACAGCCAAAATAGAGGAACTCTTGCAGAAAATCAAGGAGAATTACACGGTGGTGATAGTCACCCACAATATGCAGCAGGCGGCGCGGGCATCCGACTTTACCGGATTTTTGCTGTCAGGAAGGCTGGTTGAATTTGGCGAGACCCAAGACATTTTCGCGAAGCCTAAGTTGAAAGAAACAGAAGATTACATAACTGGGAGGTTTGGATAAACACCTCAGGAGAACCGAAATGATGACACGTCACCTCCAAAAGGAAATTGACAAGGTTAAGAAGAAGTTCGTTTACCTCAGTGCCATCGTTACGGAGAGCCTGCACAACGCGGTCAAATCTGTAGAGACTAAAGACTTGCGGTTGGCAGAAACGGTCGTTCAGAGGGATTTTGAAATAGACGAGCTTGAGGTTGAAGTAGAGGAAGATTGTCTTAAGATTCTCGCGCTCTACCAACCCGTTGCTATTGACCTAAGGTTCCTTATGGCGATTATAAAGATAAATAACGACCTCGAGAGAATTGGGGACTTCGCTGTGAGCCTTGCCAGTAAGGCGGCGAGTTTGGCTACGTATACGCCCAAAAAAAACCTCTTTGACTTTACCGCGATGGCGGGAAAAGTAGAGAATATGGTAAAGAAAGCTGTTGATGCGCTAGTCAATATGGACGCCAGCATTGCAGAATCGGTTCGATCGGCTGATGACGAAATTGACGAGCTTAGAAGGGAGGCGAATGAGAAGGTCCGTGCACGAATGTTTGAATTCCCCGAAGAGATCAATAGCCTCCTGGATTTACTGTCAATATCGCGTCACCTTGAGCGAGTAGCCGACCACGCCACGAACATCGCGGAGGACGTAATCTACCTTGTGGAGGGCGAGATCGTCCGACATAGAGAAGACGACTTAGGGATATAATTGTCGGGGATTTCCTTGTCTTCTCTCTGGGATAAGCCCTATAATCACTTCTCCCGAGTGTATCTCCCTACGAACTGGGCATCCGCAAGAATATGACCTTCCATCGCTTTTTCAACGTCTTGTTTGCTGGCGGAGCTTTCCAAGCTGAGCATCGTATCAAGGGCGTATAGTTTGAATACGTATCTATGAATGCCGCTAGGCGGGTCTGGTCCTCCGTAATCGTTCCTTCCCCAGCTGTTCTTGCCAACTGTGGCACCTTCCGGAACGCTGTTCTCCGCAATTTCCTTCGTTGCGGGGGAGATGTTGAAAACTACCCAATGCACCCAAGTTCCTCTCGGCGCGTCCGGGTCGTCCATTATTAACGCCAGGCTCTTTGCGTTTTCTGGCACACCATCAATGTTCAATGGCGGATTTACGTTTTCCCCATCCGCTGTGTATCTTGATTGCATCATACCTCCGTCAGCGAATTGGAAGGACCAGATTCTCATTGGCTTGGACTCAGTTTCAGCAGGTATCGTGTCGGGGGCCCGCTCCGGGGCGATCTCAATTGGAGGTGCGGTGGATTCCTCTCCGCCTGGTTCCACGGTTCTTCCGAATGACTGCGCTTCGCCTTCATCGGCGGATTCCTTCGGACAACCGCTAACAAACGCCAACGCCAGTAGAAAGGCGCATAGCATTATCAGCTGGCGTGCCCTGTTTGCACCTATTGGACCTATCATAAAAAACCATCTCCTGAAAGATCTTCAAGACTCAATCAGAATTACTTATCCTCCTCGCCTGTGTCCGCCCCTTCCTCCCCGGAGCCTTCCGAACCTTTCGCCGTGCTTTCTTCAGATTCCCCTTCCGGTTTCGCGGTAACGTTCAGAAAGTTCGGAAGCGTTCCTGCACAACCACTTGCACCTGTCCTTTTCCCGAACCATTGGCGGGGATAGTTATGTAAACCGCCCCGATTTGCCCAACCGCGTTACGATAGTCAATATTGCCCGCCTCCGACAGCTTGAATATCGCGCTCATAAGGTAGAACACCATCAAAAGGAACGCCACGCCTATCAGAAATGCTACAACGACTGCAACTATAATTGAGGCACCGGATGTAAGCAATACCACTCCTCCCCAGCCAAATCCCGCAAAAAACGCGAGAACTGTACTTACCGAAATAAGCCCGAGCCCGGAACCGTGGACCGCGAGGTCGGGCTGGTCAAAAGTAAAATCAGTAGGCAGATTCGTACCTACTCCGGCCCCTAGATCCACATCGTGTCCTGCAAGCCCAACTAAGTTCAGAATGAGCTGGAGAATAAGGATAATCGTGGAGATAAACGCGATGAGGTAAAAAACCTGCATCGGACTGCTTAGAGTAGTCCACCATTCAGACATATGTCGTTATCCTTCCTCCTGAAAGCTTCCAACAGGCGTACTACTGCTTTCAGGGCTCAATTCTAAGCCCTTTTTTCGCATTCGTCAAGGGATTCCCTTCCCCTTTCCTTATCCTTGATTTTACTGTAGGGGGACTAGAGGACTTGCGGTATTCCGCTTAGCCTTCAAAATGCTTTGACTGGGTTTCCTCCGCTAATGGGCAAAATATACGGGAATGTGCGCCAAGCGGATATACTTAGAGACGTTTAGCAAACTTCTTATGCCAAACGGTTTTCAAAAACACGAGATTAACCTTGCAGGCTCCAAGGCAGAAGGCTCAGACATAAAGTCGTTCATCTTCGCCTTTACTTCAGGGAGGTTTGACTTCAAAGCTGGACAGGCTGTCAATTTAATAGCCAACCCGTCAACGCCCGATGAGCTTTCTAGAGAGTTTTCCATCGCTTCTTCGCCCACTGAGGATTACCTTTTGTTTACAATGCGTATGCTATCCGAAAGCAAATTCAAGACCCACCTAGATTCCCTTCCAATTGGTTCTGCAGTAGTAGCAGAGGGACCCTACGGAGAGTTTGTTCTTCCCGAGGATTCAAGCCGTCCATTGGTTTTCCTTGCCGGAGGAATAGGGGTAACCCCATATCGCGGAATGCTGAAATTCTGCGCTGACAATTCGCTTCCCCACAATATCACCCTTCTCTATTCGGTGAGGACGCCTGATGAAATAGTGTATAAGGAGGAATGGCAGAAGTTTCAGGACAGCTTGCCAAATTTCCGGCTGGTAATAACCGTAACCCGGCCGTCGGGCTTGCAAGAAGGCTGGAGGGGCAGAACCGGCAGGATTGACGCAAACCTAATAACTGAACTGGTGCCAGACGTCAAAGCGCCGATATTCTACGTTTGCGGAACTCCGGAGATGGTTCGCGCAATGATGAAGCTACTAGTGGGGATGGGCGTTGCCCCGCAGGGAATCAAAGTGGAATCCTTCTCCGGATACAAGGGCACGGATGAGTGACCAGGGGCAGAGGCTCTCCCCTAGTCAGCAGGAGAGAAACCGCAGAAATGCCTGCAAACGCGCATCTTTTTGACACGTATTCGCAAAATGCGCATACAAACAGAATGCGATTTAGAAGCACTAAGAAGTTCATAGATAATGGCTGGGGGAGACTCCTTGTAGAATTGTGTGGAATTCAAACTCCAAAGGAGGCTCCCTTATGGGTAATTGTAGCACTTTATCAATCCTTGGGGCTAGAACTGAACTTTGGAAAGAAGTGTATTTAGCGGTTCATTCCGGAACCAGCAGGAGCGCGGTGGCGGAGAAGTACGGGATAAGCGAAATGAGTGCGTTAAGCATTACAACAACGAAATGAGCATGGGCTTATAAATGAGCAGGAGCTCATAAATGAGCAGGGGCTCATAAGGTTGTATTCCGCCTTGATTTCAAACCATCTATGGAGCATCTTATTTCCACCATACAAACCCTCAAGGAGCCCATGAAACCCTGACAGTAACTATGAACCTGCACAAAGGCTTGACGGGAGGGTGGGAATCCATTAAACTACAGGCTCCGCTATGATTTACGCGATTATTGAGCATTCGGGCAGGCAGTACCGCGTCCGCGAGGGCGAGCGCATCGTTCTGACGCATCAACCGCTCGCGGTAGGCGAAAAGGTGGACGCGGAGAAGGTCCTTCTCGTCGCGGATGAGGACGGCAACGTGGAGGTGGGAAATCCTACAGTGGAAATGGCGAAGGTGACGCTCAAGGTCGTGGAGCAGACGAAAGGCGAGAAGATTCGCGTGTTCCGCTACGAACCCAAGAAGCATTTCAAGCGGACCCGCGGTCACAGGGATAAGATTACGGTGGCGGAGGTAGAGAAGATTGCGGTCGGATCGGGTAGGAAGTCTAAGAAGGCGGATGAGCCTGCTAAAGAGAATTCGGAATCGCTGGAGGAATAGAAGATAACCAATACTAAAGTAATAAGTAATGAGGTGAACTTAAATGGCGCATAAAAAAGGACTTGGAAGCAGTAGAAACGGGAGAGATTCCCAAGGGCAAAGGCTCGGCGTTAAAGTCTACGGCGGGCAGAGCGTCCGCGCGGGTGGGATAATACTTCGTCAGAGGGGGAGCAAGTTCTACCCGGGGGAAGGAGCGAGGTTAGGCAAGGATTACACTCTGTTCGCGTTGAGAGACGGGGTAGTGCAGTATGCTGAGGCGAACGGCAGAAAGATAGTGAGGGTAGTTGAGGCGAAAGGCTAACGTCCGCCTTAGTATTTGAGCTCAACGGAGATAATCCATTCGATCTTGTCTTTAGACGTTATCTTCCTAAAACGTTCGGTCTCAGGTAGTAAGTTTTTTTCTCATATCACGTTACCCACGCGGGTTCTTCCCTCCCGCGGTGTAGCATTGACGTCTGGCTGGGGAAAAGCGTAAAATTATGTTCACAGGAGGATTTATGCAGTCTGTATTTAACAATCCCAACGAGGAAAAGGCTTACTTGGAGGAAGTAAAGAAGGAATTGGATGCCTGCGATAGCGAGCGAGACGTAGTTGAACTCTGGAAGCGCCACTACTTGAAAATCGGGCACAGAAAGCTTGGAAGACTCCTACTGGGAAAGAGCCCTGAGCAGGCAATGAGAAGGTCAGGTGGCGTTAAGGAGCGAATCGTTTCTGAACCCTGATTAACCTTTTTGCGAGGGAATGGGATATGGAAAGAGCGCAGTTTGACTTGAATAACCCAGCTCACCTGTTGGCACGACAATTCCGCGACGCGCGAGATATGACCCTTACCGTTGTGAAGGATTTTGAAGGCGAGTCAGCGTTTTTCCGACCTACGCAGAGTAACAATCCCGCAATTTGGATCGTTGGTCATATGCTTCTTTACACGGGGGACGAATTCCGTAAGATTCTGAAGCTTGGCAAGCGTAAGTTGCGGTTTGAGCTTGGGAAGCACCTTGCGACTGGAGGGGGATACGATCCGAATAATGATTATCCGCCCTTCTCCGCGATGGTTGACGTGTTGGAGGAAGAAAAGGATGAGTTGGTTGAGGCGATTTCCAAAACAACAGTGGAGGAGCTCAAGTCTCATTCTCCAGAGAATCTGCGCGAGTGGTTTCCGACAATCTGCGACCTGATTAGCGCGACAATAGCCCACGAGTATATGCACTGCGGGCAACTCCTGTTCCTGAGACGAAGCGTGGGAAAGCCACCGCTTTTTGGATAGGAAGAACTGGTGAAAATGCGGGAATGGCTGAAAACTCAACGCAACCTGAGATAGATAACTTAGCGAATTGTAGTGCGGTACTCAGCGCGTGGTTACCCTTCACCGCAATCAGATACTCAATTGAGGTTAATGCTAAAGAAAGCTAAGTTTATCCCGCGGTTTGACCTCCCGAACCTGATTCGCCACTTGGCGTGGTTGGTTCAGTGTAAAGTGTTGAAACTTTAGGCACCGACTTAGGCTTAACCGCGAAGTTAACGTCCAGCGCATACCTGCCAGCTCCAGAGAATATCAAGCACAGAGCAATGCCGAACATAATCAAGGCAAATTCCATTCCGTCGGGTCCGCCTGGGTTGAGGAAGAAACCGTAAGGGAGGTGAACGAGAAGCACCGCAACCGCCATATTCCCGGCAAGGAAGAAGGCGGATACCCTTGTGAACAGCCCGAAAAAGACTAGAATTCCACCAACGAACTCAACGATGCCCACTAGGTACGCCATCGCAACTGGTATTTGGAAGTCCAGATTCAGGAGTTCCAGTGTACTCGCGAAACCAGTGATACCGGAACCTCCAAACCATCCAAAGAGCTTCTGGGCGCCGTGCGCGGCAAACGTGAATCCAAAGATCAGACGAAGGAGCAATAAGCCTAGAGAAACTGCAACCCATTTCCCGTTTTCCATAGTGAAACCCCCTTGAATTTTTATAAGGTAATAAGCATTATATCAAAAAGCGGTGGGTCTGCGCAAAGGAGGCAGGGATGTTCCCTCCCTGTGCTAACGCCCACGCTGGCGGAATATACTGCGTCTCTCGTTAACTTAAAGAAACGCATATCCTCGCCTCGATGCGAGTTTTCCCCACGGTCCCAATGGATAATTCCTAGCCACGCCAGTAGATTCAAGACGGATGTATAATCTGAGGGAAGTGACGGGCAATGTTGATGCGATTTGGCTTGGAAGGCGCGTTTACGAAGAGGTCTGGAAACTTCAGAGGGAGATTCACTCGCGAGTATCGGAAGCTTCCGAGAAGGAAAAGCTCCTGCTAGTGGAGCATAACCCGGTAATAACCCTCGGCAGGCGCGCGCAGGAGACGAATATTCTCCTTCCGCAGGGCGAACTTAGGAGAAGAGGCGTGGAGGTTTTCGCGATTGAACGCGGGGGCGACGTGACCTTCCACGGGCCCGGCCAGCTTGTCGGTTACCCCATACTGGACCTCAAGAAGCGCGGATTAAGCGTTTCCTCATATGTGCGTATCCTTGAGGAGAGCCTAATTACACTACTCAAACGCTACGGAATTGAATCGTACAGGCGCGACGGAATGATCGGCGTTTGGACAAATGCAGGCAAGATTGCGGCGATAGGGGTTGCGGTGAGAAGATGGGTGACGTTTCATGGTTTTGCCCTAAACGTTTGCACTGATCTCAGCTACTTTAACCTCATTGTTCCCTGCGGGCTTGCGGAACCTGTGACTAGTATACGGGCGATGACAGGATTAAACATCGCTCCGTCCGACGTTGTGGGAGATTACATCCACGCCTTTCGCAAAACTTTTTCCGCCCCGCCCGACCCTGCAAGGTAAACTCTTGGATTCCTGTTTCAAAACTATTGGCTTTTGTGGATTTTGGGGTATAATATAAAGGCGAGGGAGGAAGTAATGGGAGCTAAAAGGATTCTGACGCGTGTCTTAATTTCCATAACCTTCTGCGCCTTTGCGCTCGTTTTCTCCAGCTGCGGCAGGGGAAGGCAACCTACGAACACTCAGAGTAGGCGGGACCCTGCGGAAGGGCGGGTAAACTTCAGTCCCGCAGGGAGGGCTGGGCTAAAGCCCAGCGTAATCGTGGAGGAACCCGCCCGCACAGGAATGGAGGGTCAAAGACCCTCCCCTACAAGTTCCAC
>FWPU01002793.1_pt1 | contig 46481 bp, 47 predicted proteins | sample 2228361 | NCBI WGS metagenome assembly FWPU01 (sample SAMEA103939777, study PRJEB20133) | metagenome
CAGCGGGGCGCAGAACGTAAAATTTGCCCCCTGCCTCCTGACCATTCTCCGTCGGAGCAGCGACTCCCTACGAGGGTTGCAAATTTTACGTAATGCACCCTCCGCGACCGCGAGCACCTCGTTCTCTACAACGACGACAACCTTGAAGACCTCATCGCCCACTACCTCATGCACGATGACGAGCGCGAAGCGATTGCCGCCGCCGGACACGCCGAAGTCTTGGCGCGGCACACGCATAAGCGCCGCTGCGAGCAGATGACGAACCTCATCCGCGAGGAATTGCTGGAAGATTCATCATTCGACCCTACGCAGCGCAGCGCGCTCAGGCAGTCACTCGCTGAACGCGAATGGAACGCGGCGCGGACGCTGTTTTGGCTGGGACGGCATGAGCCGACGCTTGCGCTTTTGTTCCGTCACACGCTCGGTGATGACACGCCCAGCGCGTTGGCGAACGACTTGGGCGTCGTCCATGCGCAGATGGGGATGAAGTGCGAACAACCCGCGATGCTCACGTCCGCGATGACGTGGCTGCAACGCGCTGTGGAGTTGGACTCGTCTGACGCTCTAACGGCGTTCAATCTGTTTCGCGTTCAGTTCGCGCCGATGAACGGCGGACATCAGCAGCGACCACAAGAAGCCGCCGGTTTTTTGCGCGATTTCGTCGCGCGGCTTGAGGCGGGCGAACTGCGCGTGAACGAAGACGCGTTGCGTTTCCCTCTGGAATCTGACCGACTGAGCAACGAGTGGCAGCAAGTTCTGATGACGCATTGTCACGATGCCGACACACGCCGCAAGGAGTTGGCGCGGCGACTGCTGTGGAAGGCGTGTGATGATTGGGGCGACGCGCTGGTGGCGATGGGGCAGGGGGGCGGCGCAACACGCTTACGAGAAATCGCTGGCGTGCCTGCCCGATGACGGATACGTGACGTATAAACTCGCTCAGTTGCGCCGCGCTGTGGGCGACGTTCAAACCGCGCTGCGATACCTGCGCCGCGCCGTTGCGTGCGAGCCGTTTTTCTTCGCCGCGCTCTACGATTTGGCGGCGCTGCTGCGGGAAACCGGGCAGACGGTGGAAGCCGCTGCTATCTGCCGCGAAGTTGTGGGATGGCAAGTGCCCTATCCTGACGAAAGACGAACGGCGTTTGCAGAGTTGCTGTGGCAGTGCGTTGACACCGACCGTTATGACCCCAACAAAGTCACACCCTATCCGCTTGCGGACAAACGCGGCTTCGCGTTTTTGAGCGTGTTTGAATGGAGCGAACGCGCAGGCTGGGACGTTCTGTTGAGAGCCTCCCTTGAGACCTTTCGCACTGATGAAGAGGTGACGCTGATTCTGCGAACGTATCAGAAGGGGCATGGTCTCGAGACCATGCCCCTTCAAGAGGTCAACGTCTGGGACGCTGTCTCCGATCAGAATGACAAGCGTTTTTGGGATAGGCTCTTAGAAGTTAGAAGGAAGAGCGTCGCGCTCCGCCCGATGTGGTGGAGACGCCGCCATTTCTCTACAAAAAGGGCATTAGAGGTTTCATCCGCGTTAGTGTCATCCGCGGGACATAGAGCAATTCACATTTTTCCTAAACTGCCGATATTGTAGTGTGCCGACGTCCCGACAACGCGGGACTGGCGCGACAAAAACGTGATGGAGAAACGCGATGCCCCTCAAACGGACTTCTATTCGAACCGAGACGCGAGAGCCGGTGGGCGTGCTGTGGGAAGGCTCGTTCTTCGTGCATCATAGCCTCGCCAACATCAACTACGAGTTGGTATGCGCGATGGCAGGGATGGACGTGGATTTGGGCTTGATTCCCTACGAGGCGCACCAGTTTGACGAGAGCGTGGACGCGCGCTACCGCGCTATCACGGAGCGTTTGCACAGACAGCCCGCGCAAGTTCACTGTCACGTGCGCCACCACTGGCCGCCCAACTTTGAGCGTCCGGCGCGCGGCGCGTTCGTGTTGATTCAGCCGTGGGAGTTCGGCTCGCTGCCAGTGGACTGGGTGGAGGGCATCGCCCGCAGTGTGGATGAAGTGTGGACGCACTCCCACTACGTCAAGGAAGTCTACCTTCGCAGCGGCGTGGACCCAGAGAAGGTGCAGATGATTCCGCTGGGCGTCAACCCGGACCTGTTTCATCCAGACGTGCAATCATTAGACGTTGGAGCGATGGAGTGTTGGAGTGATGGAGTCATGCAACAACACTCCAATGCTCCAACACCCCAGCACTCCGACTTCAAGTTCCTCTTCATCGGCGGCAGTATTCCGCGCAAGGGGTTTGACGTGCTGCTGCAAGCCTACGTGGAGGAGTTTTCGGCGGATGAGGAGGTGTGCCTCATCATCAAGGACTTCTACTATGGCGGGCAGGGGAGGGAGCAGGTGAAGGCGGCGTGCCAGCGCCCCAACGCGCCGCGCATCGTTTACTGGTATGGGAACATCCCGGCGAATCGCCTGGGGGGGCTTTACAAAGCGTGCGACGCTTACGTGCATCCGTTTCGGGGCGAGGGCACGGGGCTGCCCATCCTGGAGGCGATGGCGTGCGGGCTGCCGGTGATTGTGACCGACTACGGTCCGACCCGCGATTACTGCGCCGAGGAGATGTCCTATTTCGTCCCATCACGGGAGGTAGACATCTCTCCCGCGGTGTGGGGCAACGCCTTCAAAACGGTGCACCCCCCCCGATGGGCAGAGCCGGACAAGGACGCGCTGCGGCAGCAGATGCGTCGCGTGTTCACGGAACGGGACGAAGCGAGGAATAAAGGACTGAAAGCCAGTCAACACATTCTCTCCCACTATACGTGGGCGCACACCGCTAAGACGATGGTGGAGCGCATGAGGGTCTGGAAGGAGAGGTCGGATGAAAAACACTCATTCGGACGTGTGGGATCTGCGGTGGCAGATATTTTCCAGAGCGGTTCGGAAACGGCGGAAGTTTTCATGCAGCGCGGCAGGCAGTGTTTGGCAGCGGGCGATTTCGCGGCGGCAGCGGCGGAGTTCCGTCGCGCTGCGGAGTTGGAGCCGCATCACGCCGTCGCGCACAACAGTTTAGCGTTCGCGCTGTTTAACCTGCAACGGCTCGATGAGGCGTTGGCGTGCGCGCAGCGTTCGGCGGAGTTAGACCCCACCTACGCTGAGGCGCAGCACAACATCGGCGCGTTGATGATGGCGCAGGCGGAACGGCACGGAGTCCGTTCCCTACTGGTGGACGCGGTGCGTCATCTCACGCGCGCGCTGGAACTCAAGCCGGTGTATCCCGAAGCAGCGCAGATGTTGATTGAGACGCTGCAGAAGGTTCAGACGACGATTGGTAATCGTCGTGAGCGTCGTCAGCAAAAACGCAGAGGGGTTGCCATCGGCATCCCGCCGAGTTTGCTGCGGCGGGCGCAGAACGCGCTGGCGCAGTCGCGTCAGGACATTCGAAACATCGCCGACGATGCGCGACGCCGCGACCAACCCACGTTGTCGTTGTGCATGATTGTCAAAAATGAAGAGAAGTTCCTGCCGCAGTGTTTGGAGAGCGTGCAAGACGTCGTGGACGAAATCGTGGTCGTGGACACGGGTTCGACGGACGGCACGGTGGAGATAGCGCGGCGTTTCGGGGCGAAGGTGTTTCATTACGAGTGGAGCGACGACTTCAGCGCGGCGCGGAATTTTGCGCTGGAACACGCGACCGGCGATTGGGTGCTGGTTCTGGACGCGGACGAGAAGTTGGACGCGAGCGACAAGCCCAAGTTGCGCGAGGCGATGCGCTACGCCGCCCAGCCGGAGGTCAACATCGGCGGTTACGCGCTGCCGTTCCGCAATTATCTGGAAGGCGAAGACTCCGGTCCGGTCATCCTGCACTACGCGACGCGACTGTTCCGCCGATTGCCGGAGGTGAAGTTCAGCGGACGGATTCACGAGGAAGCCACGCCTTCGATTTACGGTTTGGGCTTGCAGGTCGCCTTTGCCAACATCCTGATTCACCACTACGGCTACAACGCCCGCATCGTCAATGCCCGCAACAAGATGGAGCGCACCTACTCGCTGCTGTTCAAGCAGTTGGAGGAAGAACCCGACAACCCCTTCCACCTCTACAATCTGGCGAACACCTATCAATACGACGGCAAACACGCGGAGGCATTGCCCTACTTTGAAAAAGCCGCCGCGCTGATGAAACCGGACGCCTTCTACGCCGCCAGTGTCTACAACGGCTGGGCGACCTGTCTTTACTGCGTCAAGCGCTACCACGAAGCCATCGAGAAATGTCTCATCAGTATCAAACGCCAGCCCGACCATCCCGAAACGCACTACACGCTGGGGTTGAACTACAACGCGCTGGGGCGCTATGATGAAGCGATTCGGCACTTTGAGAAAGCCATCGCTGCTGGAAAGACTTTTTCGATAGGCATCAGTGACCTGTCGGTGTCGGGCTACAAGGCGTATTTCTCGCTGGGGCAGTCCTACATGGCAAAAAAAGACCGCCCCCGCGCCATTGAGTATTTCCGCCGCGCGGTAGAGATGCAGCCGGACTTCGTGCCCGCGCACTTCCATTTAGGTGTGATGTGTTCGGAGGTGGGGCGCATAGAGGAAGCGAAGGCGGCGTTGGAATTCGTCCTGTCGCGGGAACCCGCGCACTCGGAAGCCTGCGAGTATCTGGCAAACCTCTACGTGCAGGAGGGGCGTCCAGTCAGAGCGATGGCGCTCTACGAGCGGCTGTTGGAAGAGAACCCCGACTGCGAATCGGCGCACTGCAATTTGGGCAATTTGTTGAGCGCGATGGACGACGAACGCGCCATCGCTCATTACCGCCGCGCGTTAGAGTGGAACCCGCAGCGGGCGGAGACGCACAACAACCTCGGCGTCGCGCTGGCGCGGCGGGGGGAATTCTCAGAAGCGGAAGAACACTACCTCGCCGCGCTGCGACTGCAGCCCAATTACGCGGAGGCGCACAGCAACCTCGGCACGCTGCGGTTTGAGCAGGGCGACATGGCGGGCGCGCTGCGCGCGTTTCAGCGGGCGATTGCGGAGAAGCCGGACTACCTGAACGCTTACGTCAATATGGGCGACGTGCTGCTGCGGTGCGCTCAGACGGAGGAGGCGCTTCAGTGTTATGAAAAGGCGGCGACGCTCAACCCCCAGCACCCGCTGCCCTTCTTCAAAATGGGCAGGCTGTATCTGGCGTGTAACGCGCCGGAGGCGGGCATCGTCGCGCTGCAGCGGGCGGTGCAGTTAGACCCGAACTTCACGGCGGCGCGGGAGCAGTTGGAGCACGTAAGGGGGCTGCTATCATCGCCCTAAATTTCCGAAGGCGATTGACCGATATTATCTGCAGGACGGAACTCTTTCAACGGACTTGAGGAAGTGAGGAGGTGAAAGAATGAACATCGGTCCAATACTGGCGACTGAGACGGCTCTGTTACCTGTGACGGGCATTTCAGCGGTGGCGACGAATGAGTCTCAATTGAGCAGTGTCGTCGCCTCGGTGAGATCATTTGGCGACCCGATGGGAGCGGATACGTATATCTCCGGCAATACGAGAGCAGAACCCCTGACGTATAACAGTGGGGGAACGTACGACGCCACCCACACAAACGGAGGCGAGGGAGCGGGGATTCCTGCTCAAGCGCCGACGGCTGCTGGCGCCGGAGCCAGTCAGTCTGCGCCAGCATCCTTTCAGATCACCGCCAACGTTGCGGACGGTTTTAGCAGCGCGAACACTGCGTCGTCCGCTGCACTCCCGACTGCCGTCGCCGCCGCGTCCACGGCGGTGGTCGCCGCTGCCCCCGTGGCTTGAATGACGGGACGGCTTTGTGATGAGGGGGTGTTGTTTGCTGTTACCGACGCGGTCAACGCGTCGACGATGAAGAGGAGCGTTATGCTCCGTTAAGCCCGAAGAGTTCTGTCACATCAATATAAGAAAACAGACCTTTCGCGGGCAGGTAAGCCAAACCCTTCCGATTTCGGATTTCGGATTTCGGATTTTAGATTGAAAGGCAATGCTGACGATTTTTAATCCGCAATTCGCAATCCGCAATCCAAAATTCTAATTGGGTTATCCAGGGAGGATAACAATGTCACTGAAAATTAACACCAACGTTTCCGCGCTGAATGCACAGCGCAACTTGCTGATTGCCGACGCGGGTTATGCCCAGTCGGTGGAAAGACTTTCCTCAGGGTTCCGCATCAACCGTGCTTCCGACGACCCCGCCGGTTTGGTCAACTCCGAAAACCTGCGGGCGCAAGTCGAAGGTCTGGGGCAGGCAATTGCCAATACCTCCGATGCCGTCAATATGACGAAGACAGCGGAGGCGGCGCTCAACGAAGTCAACGCCTTGCTGCGCTCCATGCGCAACCTCGCCCTCCATGCCGCCAACACGGGTCCGAACGACTCCGTTGCCATCAACGCCGACCAAGCGCAGATTAACTCTGCCATTGAAAGTTTGAACCGCATCTCCGCCAACACGCAGTATGCGACGAAATTCTTGCTCAACGGAGCGGCTGGCTCCGGCACATTGGTCAACGACATCACCAACGTGCAAGGCGCCAGTGGAGGCGGGGCGTTGGGCACGGGCGCGATTGGGATTAGCGTCATTCAGACGGCGGCGGTGGCGACCTCCTCCGTCGGCTCCGGCATCGCGAGCACCGGCACGGTCTCGGCGGCGGGCACGTTGACCATCAACGGCGTCGCCATCAACATCGCCTCAACCGACACCTACGCCGATGTTGTCAACAAGATCAACCAGCAAACGTCCACGACGGGTGTGGTGGCTTCCTTCAGCAACGGCTTGGTCCTCAAGCAGCAAACCGCCGGGACGTCTTACTCCATCACCATCTCACAAAGCGCCGCCATCATCAGCGGCATCTCGGGTGGGGTCGTGGTCAACGGACAAACCGGCACCAACGTGTCCGCGCGTGTTTCGTTCTCCACCAGTGGCGCGATTACGGCTTCAGCCATCATTACCGGTTCGGGAACGGTCCTGCAAGGCACTTTGGGGTCAGCCAATGACTTGAAGATTACATTGACCAGCGCGGGCGCGGGCGTCGGGGCAGCAAACGGTATGACCACCACCTCGGGCATTGACGACATCAACCTCGTCGCCGGAGGGCTGAAGTTCCAGGTCGGAGCGAACTTCCAACAAACTATCAGCGTCTCCATCTCCAGCACGGCGGCGAACAACCTGGGGACGACCGCTTCCGGTCTCATTGGCAGCCCGACCAACGTGAGCGTCGGGACGATTGACGTGACGACCAGCGATGGCGCGCAAAACGCCATCAAGATCATTGACCAAGCCATCGCAGACATTTCGGCGACACGCGCCAGACTGGGGGCGATCCAGAAACAAACGTTGGAGACGAACATCAACTCTTTGGGTGTGGCGCGTGAGAACTTAGCCGCCTCCGAAAGTACCATCCGTGACACGGACACCGCAGGGGAAATTATCCGATTCACGCGGTTCCAACTGCAGATGCAGGCAGCGTCGGCGGTCATGGCGCAAGCAAACCAGGCGCCGCAGTTACTTCTCAGTCTGCTGGGAGGACGATAGAGAGTGGGTAGGCTGGTGAGTTGGTGAGTCGCTGTTCCCATAGAACGCCACTCACCGACTCACTTGCCCTCCCTCGAGTTCTGATGAAAGTGGTGAACGAGGATGCCAATTACATCCCTCTCTCCTCTTAGCCCAAATGTACCGGTCCCCGCCGCGACGGCTCCTGAGTCTCCGGCGGCGAACATCTCGGAAGCGCTGCCGAAGGCGACTCAGAACAAAGCGGTGTCCCCGTCATCTCAGCCGCAGGGAGAACAGATTCAGCAACTGGACTTCACCGAGTCGGTTGAACAGATGCAGGCGGTCGCGCAAGCATTCGGGTTGCAGGTGCATTTTTCTGTGGACAACGCGTCTCACCAAGTCATCATACAGGTCTACGATGCCAATACGCAGCAGGTCATCCGGGAGATCCCTCCACGGCAAATCGTGAGTGTGCTGTCAAGGATTCTGGACACTGGTGACGCGAAAGGAATTCTGCTGGACGAGCAGGCATAACTTCGGTGGTGCATGGTGAGTCGCAAACGGTGAGATGGTTGGGGGATGAGGCGGGCGGTGTCATCCGGCGAGCCACGAAGGATTTCGCTGTGATGACACGGTTCAACGGAGGGTCACTGCGTTATATGGGTCAACAGGATCATTGGACAGACCACGTCGGCATTCCATGCCGACATAGGATGTCGGCGTGGTCTCTCGCGGAGTGGAGCAGGCAAGTGTTCAAATATCCTGTTGACCTGTATAAGCGGGACAGTCGCCGCACGCCTCAGCCACCCAACTCTCTCACGACCGACCTGTCTCACCATGCACCCGCTATCCGTCACAACCGTGCTGAATCCATTGTTTCAAGTGGACGGGTTAGTTTCTAACCTGAACACGACCGACATCTTAAATCGCATACTGGAAGTCCAGCGGATTCCGGTTAAACAACTGCAAACGAAGCAAACGAACTTCACCAACCAACTGACGGCGGTGCAGGACATCAACACGCGGCTGCTCGCGCTCAAGTTGCAGGCGGAGTCGCTGAACTCCTCCAACACGGTCAAAGCCGCGACGGTTTCGTCAACTGATGAAGACATCGTGACCGCGACCGCGACAGCAGGCGCGATTTCGGGCACCTACAGCGTTCAGGTGACGCAACTGGCGCAGCAGCACAAAGTCTCCAGCGCGTCCTTCGCGGACGCCAACGCCCCCCTCAATCTTTCGGGCGACTTCCTCATCAACGGAAAGAGAATCAGCGTTCAAAGCACGGACACGCTGACCAGCCTCCGCAACGCCATCAATCAAGCCGACGCGGGCGTGACGGCGTCGCTGATGAACGTCTCGCCCAGCGATGTGCGGTTGACGCTGACTGCCAACAACTCCGGCGTCAACCATCGCCTCAGCCTGATTGACGCAACCAGCGGCAACGTCCTGCAAAACCTCGGAATGATTCAGTCCGGCACGCTCAACCAGCGCGTCATCGCCACCGGCGATACGGCAGTGGCAGGACCGTTTACGATTAACAGCGCCAATAATCAACTGAAAATCACCCTCAGCGGCGTGACACGCACGGTCACTCTCAGCCACCAATCCTCCGTCAGCGGCGCGAGCCTGGCGGCAGCGATACAAACCGACATCAACAATGCGTTTGCAACGGATGGATTGAAAGTTGCTGTGAGTTTTGACCCCAGCGCCAACAAGTTCAGTTTCCGTCACGAGGGCGACAACCTGAGTTTCAGCGCGGCGGCGAGCAACGACGCCCGCGCGACGCTGGGGATTACCACCACCACTTCCTATCATGCTTCCAACGGCTTCAGCGACAGCACCACCGCCGTCGGCACGCTGTTGAGTTTGAACGGCGCGCCCAGCGGCACGGTGCAAATCAACGGCGTGAACGTCGCCATCAACTTGGGGACGGATTCGCTGTCCGCCATCAAAACCGCGATTGACAACGCAGGCATCGCGGGCGTGACGACTTCGATTGTCGCCGTCACTGCCGCGGACGGCACAACCAAACAAGAGTTGCGCCTGACCGGCGTGACGTCTTATACCGAATCTAACAACATCCTCAGCACGTTGGGGCTGCTGCGCCACGCGCCGCAAAACGAAATCACGGCGGCAAAAGACGCGCAACTCACGGTGGACGGCGTGCAGACGGTCAAGGACAGCAACACGGTCAACGACTTGGTGACGGGGCTGACGCTCAATCTGAAATCCGTTCCTGCAACACCGACGACGGTGACGCTTTCCGTGTCCCGCGACGTCGAGAGCATCAGCAAAGCCGTGCGGAGTTTCGTTGAGCAGTATAACAATTACATTGACTTCGTGACGCAGGCGACAGATTTCAACCCGGACACGCAAAAAGGCGGCGTGTTGTTAGGCGATTTCACGATTCAGTCCGTGACCGATCAGATTCTCAGCGCCATCACGTCGCCGGTGCGCGGCTTGCCGACCTCGCTCAACTCGCTGTCGCAAATCGGCATCTCCTTAGGTACGGATAACAAATTAGTGTTAGACGAGAGCGCGCTGACGGAAGCTATCAATAACAACCCCGACGGTGTGGCAAAACTGCTCCAGATGACGGGCACAACGACGAGCAGTGAAGTGACGTTTGTGTCGCAGACGTCAAAGACGAAGGCGTCCACCCCGGCGGGTTACATCGTGGACGTCACCACGGTCGCGCAGAAGGCGACAACCACCGCGAGCGTCGCGCAAACGTCCGCCAGCACGCAGATGGAAACGCTGACGTTTAACGGCGCGCTGTTTGGCAACGTGCAGGCGTCCATCATTTTGAACGCGGGCAACACGCTCACCCAGACGATTGACCAGATTAACAGCAGCGCGGCGCTCAAAGACAAAATCGTCGCCAGTCAGAGCGGCGGCAAGTTGGTGCTGACCAGCAAGGACTACGGTTCGGCGCAGTCGTTCACCGTCGTCTCCGACCTCGCCGCCGCCAACAACAACAGCGGCATCGGCACAACCGCGTTGACGGCGACAGGCGTGGACGTGGCGGGAACCATCAACGGCGAAGCGGCGACCGGCAGCGGACAGTATCTGACCGGCAACGCCAACAACGCCAACACGGAAGGTTTGAAAGTGCGCGTCACGTCCACTACGACGGGACAGAAAGGCGTCGTCATTTTGAGCAAAGGACTTGGCGGCACGATGAGCGAGCTGCTGGATGCGTTGACGAACATCAGCACGGGAACGCTCACCGACTATCAGGAAACCCTTCAGTCGCAGATTGACGACGTCAAAGAGCAGATCACGAGTTTAGAGGAACGCATCGCCATTCGAGAGGCGGGGTTGCGCGAGCAGTTCACGCGATTGGAGCGGCTACTTGCCGACTTTCAGACGCAGAGCGCGTCGCTCAACCAGCAACTTGCGCAACTCGTAATGCGAAGATGACCAGTGATGGTGAGTGGTGAGTGGTGAGTGGTCAATAAATGTGAACCGACTCACCACTGACCACTGACCATCTTGACAGGATGGACCGTGCAAAGTTAGCAGCCACCATCGGCGACCTTCCCAGTCTGCCTCACGTCATCACCCAAATCATTCGACTGGTGGAAGACCCCACCACGTCGGCGGCGCAGGTGAGCCAAGCCATCGGGAGTGATCAGGCTTTGGTGAGCAAGGTGCTGCGGCTGGCGAATTCGGCGTACTACGGGTTCCCTTACCAGATTTCGACCGTAGCGCACGCCACGGTCATCCTTGGTTTTCGCGCTGTGAAGACGTTGGTCGTCAGCGCGTTCGCCAGCGCGTGGTTCGACGAAAAAGGCGACGCGATTGACCGTCAGGCACTCTGGCAACATTCGGTGGGCTGCGCCATCGCAGCGCGGCTGCTCGCGCCGCGAGCCGGCTGGAAAGACGCGGAGGAGGCGTTCACGGCAGGGCTGCTGCATGACATCGGGCGGGTCATGCTCGACCGCTATGCGCACCGTCCATTGCGTCAAGCGGTGGAGATGTCGCGGCGGCAAGCCGAAGGCTTCCCGACGGCGACCGCGATGCCTTTGCGCGAAGCGGAGTGGAGCGTGCTTGGGTTCACGCACAGCGAGTTAGGGCAGTGGGTGATGGAGCAGTGGAAGCTCCCGATGACGCTCTGCACGGCGATTGGACATCACCACGACCCCAAGAGCGCGCCTGCTCACGCGCCGCTGGTGTGGACGGTAGCGGGCGCGGACCTGCTCTGCGCGCAGTTGGCGATTGGCGCGGACGACGGCCCGATGCCGCCAGAGTTTGCCCAGGAAGTGATGCAGGCTCTCAGGCTCTCGCCGGACGATTGGCCCGCCCTTGAGGAATCTTTCTGGACGCAATGGGAACGCGCGACGGACATTTTAGGTTTAGTAGGACATTCTCAGAAGGCGGCGTTGACGAACGCGCCGCAAAAATCCAGTGTTGCCCTCAATGCCCCGACGCCCCCGTGAAAGACGGGCAATCATTGATGTAAAGAGGAGAGGGACGTGACGAATTTGCTTTCACAGTATCAGAACAATCAGGCGGAGATGCTCAGTCCAGGCAAGAGGATTTTGATGCTATTTGACGGGATGATTCGCTTCACGGAGAACGCGATAGAGAGTCACCTCGCTCGGAATGAGGACGACCGCCGCTACTACATCGGGCGGGCGCAAGCCATTGTGCTGGCGTTGATGGGCACGCTGAACGTGGAGGTAGCGGGCGAACTGGGCACGAATCTGATGCGCCTTTATAACTATATCTTTGACTTGCTCTTGGACGGCGACCGCGCCGCGAGCGACGACGCCAGACTCAAATCGCTGCGGCAGGCGTTGAAGATGATCCGCGAACTGCGCGAAGGCTGGGCGGAGGCAGACGCGGCGCTGCGGCGCAACCGCACGGATTCGCTGCCCGTCGCGCCGGTGAAGAACGCGCTGTCGTTGGTCGGATGATGAGAGATGAGAGATGCGGGATGAGGGATGGATGATTCGTCCCTTATCTCTCATCTCTCATCCCTTATCCCTTTCATCTATGTCGCTCGCCTTCTCCGACGAACTGGCTCAGAACACCGCCGCGCTCGCTCGCGTTCTTGACGCGCTGCTTTCTTTGAGCGAGGAACAACGACAGGCTGCGAGTGAGGTCAACGAAGCGCGGCTTCAAGCGATTTTTGACGAGCGGCAGGAGTTGATGAAAACGCTGGAAGAGTTGCTGCTCAGTCGCCAACAGTGGCGCGACGACGTAACGCAAACTGGTAGTTTGCGCCACGGGGAGAAAGCGTGCCTTCTCGCCAGCCTCGCCCGCGATAATGCGGCGTTATCCGAGAAAGCGCAGCAGGCGCAGCGCCTCGCGCACGAAGCGGAAACGACATTGCGTTCAACAGTTCAAGGCATCGGAGCGCAACTGCAAGCGCAGCGACGACGCGAAGAGGTGATGCGCGCTTATCATCCGTCCTCCCCGCTGCCGCGGTTTGTGGACCGGGTGAACGTATCGTAACGTCGTAGTGGCTTTCCCGCACAAGTCGGGGTTATCAAATTTGTCGAAATGCCACGATAAAGGCGGAGAGACAACGGGTTGCGATCCCTCTCTCAATCTTGCGCCCTCACTTTTTTTTCTTGACCGTGTTAATTTCCCCGTTGACTATGGCATTAAGCCCCTGACACCGAAGCAACGTGTTCACGAAAAGGCAAACTCCGAGCAATCGGAGGGCGCAAAGCCGTGGGTCCCGCTCCGAGCGGGATAGCCAGGTTGCCGAAGAACCGAAGTCCGCGTCGCAGTCTACCGTCAGCCCCGAACAGGTTGTTCCGGTCACATCTCCGAACGCACAGAGTAGGGAACGGACTCTGTGCCGTTCATAGGGGGCAAAGGAATGGCAGACCACAGGTTATTGGTGTTGGACAACGAGCCGTACATCCGAGAACTCCTCACGAAAACGCTCAGCCGCGCCGGTTACAGGGTCGAGACCGGGGGCAATGGACTCGAAGCCTCGCAGCGTCTCTCGCGTCATCATTTTGACCTCCTTATGATGGAAACAGCGATGCCCGGCGTATCGGGTTGGGACGTGCTTCACAACGTTAAGAAGCAGCAGCCCGACTTGCCCGTCATTATGATGACGGCTTCGGCATCGTTTGAAGGCGCGCTGCGCGCTCTGCGCAAGGGGGCGTACGAGTACGTCCGCAAGCCGTTCAACGTCAACGACATGGCGCGTCTCGTGTCTCGCGCCATTGAGCGTCGACGGCTGATTGACGAGCATCCCTATCTACGCGAGCAGATGAAGTCGCGCTACCAACTGGACTACGTGATTGGCGAGCACAAAGCCACGCAGGAAGCATTCATACTCGCGGCGAAAGTCGCCGATACCCCTTCAACCGTCCTCATTCAGGGCGAGAGCGGAACGGGCAAGGAAGTCCTCGCCCGCGCCATTCATTTTCAAAGCCGTCGCGCCGACCGACCGTTCGTCAAAGTCAACTGTGCAGCGCTGCCCGCCGACCTGTTGGAATCGGAGTTGTTCGGTCACGAGCGCGGCGCGTTCACCGACGCCGTCGGGCAGCGCATTGGGCGATTTGAGATGGCGGACGGCGGCACGCTGTTTCTGGACGAAATCGGCGAAATCAGCCCGGACGTTCAGGTGAAGTTGCTGCGCGTTTTGCAGGAGAAGGAATTCGAGCGCGTGGGCAGCAGCCGCACTATCAAAGTCGACGTGCGCATTATCGCCGCGACCAACTGCAACTTGCAGACGGCGATGGGGGAAGGTAAGTTCCGCCGCGATTTGTTCTATCGCCTCAACGTGATTCCTCTCTGGCTGCCGCCGCTGCGCGAGCGCAAGGAGGACGTTGCTCTCTTGGCTCATCATCTCTTGAGAAGACACGCTCAATTACTGGACAAAGACATCCACGATTTCTCCGCCTCGGCGATGGCGCAGCTGCAATCCCATTGCTGGGAAGGCAACATCCGCGAGTTGGAGAACTGTATCGAACGAGCCGTTGCGTTATGCGATGATGATGTGATTGACGTCGAACACCTCCTGCTGACACCTTCGGGGGAGGAGAAGAAGGAGATGGCGTCCTTGCCTCACCTGTTTCCCGCGATGTCGCTCCGCGATGCCGAGCGGATGCACATTCAGCGCGTGCTGCGCCACACTAACGGCAACCTCTCGCACGCGGCGCGCATTCTGGAAATAGACCGCAAAACTCTGCGCGCTAAGGTGAGAGACTATGGATTAATGGCGGAGGAAACGGCTGCGGCGTAGAACGACAGACCACGGGACAACAGACCACAGGACAACAGACCTTCAAGGTCAGTGGTCAGTGGTCTTGCAGGGAGAGGCATTTCGCCCCACTACTGGCGCAAACTTCCCCACTTCGGCGGCACGGGTGGCGGTTTTATTCAGGCAAGGTCGTTGCTCCTTTCAGAAAACGTAGCGCCGACAGGATGCCGACACTATGCAGGCAGGATGCCTGCGCTACATTTAACGTAGCGCTGACAGGATGCCGACATTACGCAGGCAAGATGCCTGCGCTACATTCATGGAGGTCAAGGCGATGGCACAGGCGGAACAAGTCTCACCTTTTCACGATGCGACAGCGCGGATTCTGACGAAATCGCTGGACGCCGCCGCTCTGCGCCACCGCGTCATTGCCGACAATCTGGCGAACGTCGAAACGCCCGGTTTCAAAGCGCGAGACGTTTCGTTCAGTGAGCATCTCCAAGCGGTGTTGGAGTCCGTCAAGGACGAAGCGGACGCCGCGTCGGCGCACGCCGCGCTGGAAGCGGTCGAACCCACCCTCGTTCTCTCCACGGACGGCGCACCCCGCACGGACGGGAACACGGTGGACGTGGATGTGGAAATGACCAAACTCACGGAGAACGCGGGCGCTTACAACGCGACCGCCCAGATGCTTCAAGCGCGGCTGGAGATGCTTCGCACGGTCATTAACGACGGACGACGGTAGAGCAATGGAGTAATGGAGTAATGGAGTAATGGAGTGATGGAGTGATGGGATAGCGGTTGTTCCAATACTCCAATACTCCAACACTCCAACACTCCAATACTCCGTTGTTGGAAGACATGAATTCTTCCCTTCGCATCAGCGCATCGGGGCTGACTGCCCAGCGCATTCGTCTCGACGTGATTGCCAACAATCTGGCGAACGCGGAGACGGTGCAGACGGCGGAAGGCGGTCCCTACCGTCGGCAGATGGTCGTTTTCGCGGCGCGCGGCGCGACGGATGTGAGCGGGCTGACCACGGAATCGGAGGGCGTCGAAGTCACGGACATCGTGCAAGACCCCAGCCCGTTCCGAACCGTTTACCAGCCCAGTCATCCGCTGGCGGACGCGAACGGAAACGTGAGTTATCCCAACGTCAACGCTATCGTGGAGATGGTCGACCTGATGTCCGCCACCCGCGCCTACGAAGCGAACGTCGCTGCCATCAACGCCGCCAAGTCCATGACGGCGAAGGCGTTGGATATTTTGAGGTGAGACGATGCCTATTTCTCCCGTCGGTTCAGCAACTTCTGTCGTTCCTCCTGAATCCATCGCGTCAGGGTCGAAAACGCCGTCCAGTGGCGGAACTTCGTTTGCCGAGCGTTTGAAGGACGCCATCGAGACTGTCGTGGACACCCAACAGCAAGCCGACCGTGAGGCTCTGCGCGTGGCGGCGGGCGATTTGTCCAACCTGCACCAAGCCGCGATAGCGATGGAAGAAGCGAAGATGACGCTTCAATTAGCCGTGCAGGTGCGGAACAAAATCGTGGAGGCATATCAGGAGATCAGTCGGATGCAGGTGTAACGAACGATAAGGTCAATGAGTCAATGAACTAATGCACCCATTGACCCATTGATTTTGATTGCCGTTCATGAACTTCCTCGCACCACTCCAACGCGCTTGGGGCAACCTGACGCCGGGACAGCAGCGCGTTCTTATCGGGATGGGCGTATTGACCGCCGTCGGGTTGGCATTCTTGATTTCGTGGGCGAGCCGACCGGAGTACCGACCGCTGTTTACCAACCTGACGGAATCGGACGCGGCGGCGGTGACCGCAAAATTGGATGAGCGCAAGGTGTCCTATCGTCTGTCCAACGGCGGAAGCACCATCCTTGTGCCCCGCAGTGAAGTGGATGCCCTACGCTTACAGATGGCGCACGACAGAGTTTTGAAGGGCACGAACGTCGGCTTTGAAACGTGGGATGAGAGCCCTCTGGGCATGACGGAATCCATGATGAAAGTCAAACGCCAGCGCGCGATACAGGGCGAGTTGGAGCGCACCATCATGGCCATGGAAGGCGTCGAGGCAGCGCGGGTGCACCTCGCGCAGCCGGAGGAATCGCCCTATTTAGACACGAAACTGTCGCCGACCGCAGCGGTCACGCTGAAGCTCAAATCGGGACACCGTCTCTCGTCCTCTCAGGTCGAGGCGATTACCCATCTGGTTTCCTACGCTGTGGAAGGGCTGTCGCCGCAGAACGTCTCTGTGATGGACAGCGACATGAATCTACTGACGGGCACGCGCGACCCCGAAACCGGCGCGCCCGACTTCACCGCGAAACATGCCGAGATGCAGCGCCAACAGGAAGAGCGCATCAAGAGCGACATTCAGACGATGTTGGCGCAGGTGTTGGGACCCAACAAAAGCGTTGTGCGCGTGCGCGCCGAGATGGATTTTGACCGCACGAAAACGACCAAGAAAACCGTCCAACCCACCGAGAATGGGAAGGGGGTGCCGACGACGGAGATGGAGAAGGAAGAGACTTACAAAGGCACGAGCGCGCCGCCCGGCGGTGTGCCCGGCGCCACCTCCGCCGCCAGCGTGCCGACGCTCCTCGCCCGCGCCCAGCACAACGTCAATAACGCGCTGACCAGCCGCCAGACCTCTACGCAATACGAGGTCAGCACGGAGAGTCAAACGATTGACAAAGCGGTGGGAACCATCAAGCGTCTCACCGTCTCGGTGGTGATGAACAACCTCCCCCCCAATAAGACCGCGCAAGACATGCAAGCGATGGTCGCCAACGCGGCGGGGGTCAACCCAGCGCGCGGCGACCTGGTGAACGTGTCGGTGATGCCGTTTGACACCACGCACCTCGCGGCGGAGAAACAGGCGTTGGAGAAGGCGCAGCAGCGAGAGTTCTATCTAACGGTTGCACGCGGCGCGCTCATGGGGCTGGTGGTGTTAGTAGCGCTTGTGGTCGGCTCGCGTTTGTTCGCGCCCGCCGTGCGACGCGACGTTCCGCGTGTCTTTGAACTCCCCGAAGCGCGCGCGCTGCCCGAGGGTGTCATACTTCCCACGACGGCGGAAGAATCCGCCGCGCTACCGGTGTCAACTCCACTACCGTCTGAACCAGAAATAGAACCACTGGAACCCGCGAGGGCAGAGGAGGAAATACAACTCCACCGTCTGGCAAGAGACCACCCGCAGGACGTCGCCCGCCTGCTGCGGATCTGGCTCAATCAGTAATGGCGGAAACGGAGAAACGGCGAAACGGAGAAACGGCGATGGGTCTCCGATTCTCCGATTCTCCGATTCGGACTTTCTAAATGCCCATCGAAGTCGACACCTCACGAATTTCCAACCTACAAAAAGCCGCGATTATTCTGGTGGCGCTGGGAAGTGAGTTAGCCGCCGAGGTGCTGCGCTACCTCTCGGAGTCTGAAATCGAATTGGTGACGATGGAGATCCTCAACGTGGGACGCATCCCGGCGGAATTGCAGCGCGGCGTGTTCCAGGAGTTTCGCAACATGTGCCAGGCGCACGTCTCCTTGCTGCGCGGCGGCATTGACTACGCAAAAGAGGTTCTGGAACAAGCGCTGGGGTCGGACGAAGCCAGCAAACTTTTAGACCGCATCGTGACCTCTGTGGAGGAGCGTCCGTTCAACTTCATCCGCCGCAGCGACCCAGCGGAAATTCAGGGCTACCTGCAGGGCGAGCATCCCCAGACCATCGCCCTGGTGTTAGCCCATCTCCCTGCGGATCAAGCCGCTGGCGTCATTTCGGGATTGCCCGTCGACCTGCGGGCAGACGTGGCAACGCGCATCGCCAAGATGGGGCGCAGTTCGCCGGAAGTGCTGCGTGAAGTGGAGCGCGTGCTGCGACGCAAGATCTCGCCGATGGTCATGGACGACACCCAGGCGGTCGGCGGCGTGCGCGCTCTGGTGGAAATCATCAACCGCGCCGACCGCACGACGGAAAAAACGATTTTCGAGTCGCTGGAACAGGAGAATCCAGAGTTAGCGGACGAGATCAAAAAGCAACTCTTCGTGTTCGAAGACATCGTCAACCTCGACGACCGCGCGATTCAGATGGTGCTCCGCGAGGTGGATTCCAAGGAGTTGGCACTCGCGCTTAAAGGTTCGAGCGATGAGGTCAAGCAGAAAATCTTCCGCAACATGTCCGAACGCGCGGGCACCATGCTGCGCGAGGATATGGAGTTCATGGGTCCTGTGCGTCTGCGTAACGTCGAGGAGGCGCAAACCAAAGTCGTTGCTGTCATCCGCCGCTTAGAGGAGAGGGGCGTTATCGAAGTCAGTCGAGGAGACGAAGATGCGCTCATCGCGTAAAGTCATCAAAACAGCGCGTTTCTCAGCCCGGACACGCGACATCCCCGTTCGGGAGGACCGAGTCTCGGAGGAGGAAGAGTCCCTCTCCTCCGACGTTCTGACGCAGAGAGAAGCCGTTCCCACCGTCGAAGAAAGGGTGACGTGGCCAGCCGATGCGCCTGTCAATTCTGACTCGCTGACTCATCTCCCTGTTGACCCCGCTCCTCAACCCGTCGTTCCCAGCCCTGAGGAAATCGAACTCCTGCGCGCTCAAGCCTGGGAGGAAGGACAGCGCGAAGGTTTTGCCGCCGGTAAGCGGGAAGCCGCGCAACTCATCACCGTCTTGCAGAACATTATGGAGGAAGCGATGGCAGCCCGCGAGGAATTTATCGCGGTCACCACCCCCCAACTCCTAAATCTCGCCGTGCAGATTGCCGAAAAGATAATTCGACGGGAAGTAGAAACCGACCCGACTGTAGTCCAACGCATTGCAGAGGACGCGCTCCGGCACGCCGTTGACAAACACCATCTGCGCATTCGCGTCAACCCGGAGGATTTAGAAACGCTGCAAGCCGCCGCGCCCGAACTGCAAGCCGCGTTGGACGACATCCGTGAGTTTGAAATTGTGCCCGACCGCCGCGGCGGTGACCGCCGCATGGCGCGGGGCGGTTGCCTCATCGAAACCGAGAGCGGCATCATTGATGCCCGCATCGAGACGCAGTTAGAGGAGGTTCGGGAGCGGCTGACAGCGGAATGTCCTGATGGTCATTTGGTCAGTTAGTTCATTAGGAGTCAACTGACCGATGAACCGATGAACTAAGGAACCAACGAACCGAGCGAACCCATGAACCAATTGACCTCTTACGACCTGAGCCATTATAGCCAGCGACTCCAGCGCCTGAATCCCATCCGCCTCGAGGGACGGGTGAAGCAGGTGATTGGATTGGTGATGGAGTCGAATGGTCCGGCGGCGCTGTTGGGGGAAGTGTGTCACGTTCACGTGCGCGGCAGCCACAAACGGGTGGCAGCGGAGGTCGTCGGCTTCCGCGAAGACCGCACGCTGTTGATGCCGCTGACGGACATGGCAGACGTCGGACCAGGATGCTCCGTGGTCAGCACGGGCAAGCCGCTGATGGTCAAGGTCGGCGATGCGCTGTTAGGGCGCGTGTTGGACGGGTTCGGCAATCCCATAGACGGCAAGGGGTTGCTGTTGGCGCGCGAAGAGCGACCCGTATATGCCGACCCGCCCAGCCCCCTGATGCGCACGCGCATCCAGCAGCCCTTGTCATTAGGCGTGCGGGCGATTGATGGATTGTTGACCTGCGGCAAAGGGCAGCGGCTCGGCATTTTCGCGGGCAGTGGCGTCGGCAAGAGCACGCTGTTGGGCATGATTGCCCGCCATTCCTCGGCGGACATCAACGTCATCGCCCTCATCGGCGAACGCGGGCGCGAGGTGCGCGAGTTCATCGAACGCGATTTAGGGGAAGAGGGTTTGAAGCGCTCCGTCGTCGTGGTGGCGACCTCCGACCAGTCCGCGCTGATGCGCCTCAAGGGCGCGTTAGCAGCGACGGCGGTTGCCGAATACTTCCGCGACCGGGGGATGGACGTGATGCTGATGATGGATTCCGTCACCCGCCTCGCCTGGGCGCAGCGGGAAATCGGTTTAGCCGTCGGCGAGCCTCCCACCACGCGGGGCTATACGCCGTCGGTGTTTGCGCTGCTGCCCAAAGTGCTGGAACGCTCCGGCACGTCGGAGCGCGGCACCATCACGGGCGTTTACACGATTTTGGTCGAAGGCGACGACATGAACGAACCCGTCGCCGACACCGTGCGCAGCATCCTGGACGGGCACGTCGTTCTGTCGCGCAAATTAGCGGCGGCAAATCACTATCCGGCTATTGACGTGCTGTCCAGCGTGAGCCGTCTGATGGTAGATTTGACGTCGCCCGAACACCGCCAGGCGTCCAGCGCGCTGCGCGAAGTGCTCTCCGCCTATCAGGAAGCCGAAGACCTCATCAACATCGGCGCCTACGTGCCGGGCAGCAACCCAACGATTGACCGCGCCCGCGCCCTCATCCAACCCGTCCGCGAGTTCCTGCGGCAGGACGCGCACGAAAAGGCGGAGTATTCGGAGACGCTAAAACGGCTGATGGCAGTGGTGGGGACTGAACGATGAATTTTCGCTTCAAATTAGAACCTGTTCTGCGTTACCGTCAAACACAGGAGGAGGCTCTGAAAAAGGAGTTGAGTCAACTGACATTATTGGCAGCAAGGGAGCAAGCGCGTTTGGCACAACTGGAGACATCTCTGCAAAACCAGTTTGCCGAATGGCGCACGGCGCAGCGGGCGCAGTTGAACATGGAGTTATTGAGTTTTCTGGAAAGGCATTGCGAACGGTTGAGGCGCGAGCGGACAGCGCAGCAAGAGCGTGTCCATCAGGCGCGGCAAGCGGTGGAGCAGAAACGACTGGAAGTCGTGAAGGCATCGCAGGAGCGCGAGGTGTTGGCGCGTCTGCGCGAGAAGCAGCGCACCGAGTTCTTAGCCGAGTTCTTGCGGCGCGAGCAGAACGGTCTGGACGAGTTTGCCACCCAGCGCTTCACGCGCGGGGGCGAGGCGTCACGTTAAGAAAGGTGGGCTAAGGTTGGCTGAGGTTGGCTCAAGGGCAAACCCCAGCAAACTTTGATCAACCTGAACAAACCTCTTCCTGGGCTACTTTCTTAACGTGATGCCATGGACATCAAGGGTCCATCATGGGAGAAGCGTGGTCAAAGGTGCAGCAACGTCTGCAAGCCATTCGCGCTCGCATTGCTGCAATTGAGGCGCGATGCGGGGTGAGCACGGCGCGCGCGTTCACATCGCCGACGTTTCATCGCGCCTTGCAGATGGCTTACAACATCGCCCCCCCGGTGGCGCCGCGCGCTCCGTTGCGCACTCATTCGTTGCCGCCTCCGGCAATGCCGCCGATGTCCCCGATGGCGTTCAAGCCGGTGTCGGATGACGTGGACGCGCTCATCCGATTCTATGCGAAGCAACATCAGGTAGACGCCGCGCTGGTGCGCGCTGTCGTGCGGGCGGAGTCCAGTTTCAATCCGAAGTCGGTATCTTCGGCGGGAGCGATGGGACTGATGCAACTGATGCCGGACACGGCGAAATCGTTAGGCGTCAACGACCCTTTTGATCCGGCTCAAAATTTGGACGGCGGCATCCGATACTTGAAACAGATGATAATGCAGTTCGGCGACGTGTCCTTAGCATTGGCAGCATATAACGCCGGTCCAAGCAGCGTCGCCCGCTATCACGGCGTCCCACCGTTTCCAGAGACGCAGCGCTACATCGAACGCGTGATGCAGTATTGGCAGGAGGAGAAGCAGTGAACAGTGAGCAGTTGGCTGGGGTTGGCTGACAGCCAACTGCTCACTGCTCACTGCTCACTGAATGATAGGGGCGTGAGACTATGAGAAAAAATCATGCCGGGCGAGTCTACATCTGGCTGCCGATTCTCGCCATCCTTTTGAGCGGCGTGGGAGCGGGACTGCACTTCACGGGCATGGCGCGGAAGATTCCGTGGGTCAAGCAGTTCTACGCTAAGAGAGGCGCGGGAAAAAAGACGGCGGGCAAGTCCACCGCGAGTTCGACGGTTCGCCCCGTCGCCGCTTCTCCCCAGAAGGGCGCGGCTGTCGCCACGATAAAAGATGCTGCGCTGCGCACGCCTGCCGCCCCCCCAACGACGATGCTGGCGTCCGCGCCCTTTGCCGCGCAAATGACAACGACCGGGACAACGCCGAAACCACCGTCACCCAAAGAGCAGCGACTGGTGCGTGTGGCGCGGCTGTTTGAAGCGATGCAGCCCGAAGAGGCTGCCGCCATCATGGACAAGATGCGGGACCCAGAGATTGAGCGCGTGCTCTCGAAAATGCGCGAGCGGCAAGCCGCCCGCCTGTTGGCGGCGTTGAAGCCGGAACGCGCCGCCTCAATCGCCAAGACAATGGCAAGTGAGGTTAAGAGCCAATGACTCTGCAGTTAGTCGCACCTCAGATGGATCTGACCGTGAGTTGTGTGGAGGGGTGCGAGGATGCCTCACCGGTTGCGACAGACGGTCAGCCCTCCCCCGCAGATGGCGTGCCTGTCTTCCCGCACGTCCTGGCGCGTCTTCTCACCTCGTCTCAGCCAGAGCCGTCTGACGATGACGTATCTTCCGATGATGCCTTCCAAAACGGTCTTGACGTGCCGGTAGATGACACAGAAGAAGAGGGTTCCCACACAGTGCCATCCGCGCCCGAAACGACGCAGATCATTTGGGCGCGGTTCGCATCACCGCTTGTGCAAGCGCCGATGACGCCTCCGCCCGTTTCCGTCCCATCGCTGACGCCGCCGTCTGATGTCCAGTTAGCTTCGACCGTCCCTGAGACAGAGCGTGGACAGCCCTTACCTGTTCCTGTTCCCCTACCAACACCCTTCGGGAGCGAGCAGGAGCAGACGGAGGCGAAGGGCGTGGAGGTCCACACAGAGGGTGAGGCGGAAGGCGTGCTTGAGCCAGCCGCGACGTTCATGGACTCTGTGTCAACCCCCAGCGCAGCGCAATCGGACGGCAACGGAAATGACCACAGGACCACAGACCTTAAAGGTCAGTGGTCAGTGGTCAGTAGTCAGAGCATCGAGCCTTTCACTTCGCCGCCCGCCCCGGCTATGGAGCAGACGGCTGCGCGGACAAGGATGGGAGACACGACGGATCCTTCCACGTACCCCGAAATTTCTGTGCCGTTCTATTCTGTTCCCGTTCAAAACCATTCCGCCGAGCGGGTGATGGACGTGCCTGAGTCACACAGCCCCAGCCCGCCGACGGCAATTGACCAATCGGTGATGAACCAAATCGTGCGGGAGGCGCGCGTGCGTTTCGGGCAGGGGGAGACCGAAATGACCCTGCGCTTGCAGCCGCCGCAACTCGGACGGCTGCACATGCGACTGGTGTGGTCTGGCAACGAGTTGATGGCGCAGATGGACGCGGAATCGCAGACAGTGAAACACCTCATCGAAACCAATCTGCCCACACTGTATCAGTCGTTGTCCGAGCAGGGAATCCGCGTCGACCACGTCACGGTATCCGTCGGTCAGAACTTCACTGCATCCCCGTTTGCTGATGCGAACCCGTTCGCCAATAACGCACGGTCTCAAGAGTCAATGGGTCAATTCCTCAGACCACAGACCACAGACCACAGGACCACAGACCTTAAAGGTCAGTGGTCAGTGGTCAGTGGTCAGTGGTCAGTGGTCAGTGGTCAGTGGTCAGCCGTAGATTACTGGGCGTAAGGAGGTGATGTATTTTGCAAGTCACATCGGTTGGACAAACGACATCAACCCTGAACACGGCGAGCGCAGCGGGACGGTTGGGCGAGAACGATTTCTTTATGCTGCTGGCGACGCAGTTGCGCCATCAAGACCCGCTGAGTCCGATGGAAAACACGGAGTACGTCAGTCAGTTAGCGCAGTTCAGTTCGCTGGAAGCCGTGAAGAATCTCAGCCAAGCCTTCACGCTTTTCACGCGGGGGCAAGCCATCGCACAAGCCAGCGCGCTGTTGGGGAAACAGGCGGAGGGATTAGACCCCAGCAGCGGACAAACCATCAGCGGAACCGTCTCATCCGTGCGGATGCAAGGGGATACCGTGATGGTTCAGATTCGGGGTGTGGAAATTCCGCTGACAAATGTGGCACAAGTAAGTTAAGCGCTTGGGGCAGGCAGGATTGCCTGCGCCACGTCGCACATAGGAGAGGAGGACACATTGACCGAGCGCATCCAATCGCTTCTCAATCTGGTTCCCCCGACCTCCCCCCCCGACAAGTTGGGGCAGCGTGGCGAGGCGGTGGGGAACGGGCAGCGCGCCGTTCCCGAGGCGACGAACTTTCAGCAGACGCTTGAGACGGCGTTGCCGGCGTCTTCGGTGAAGTTCTCCGCGCACGCGCAGCAGCGGTTGGAACGGCGGCAGATTGACCTGGACGCGCAGCGGCTGAGTCGTCTCGAAGAGGCAGTGGACAAAGCGGCTGCCAAAGGCGCGCGCGAATCGCTCGTCCTGCTGGACGACTTGGCGCTGGTCGTCAGCGTGAAGAACCGCACGGTCATCACGGCGGTGGACGAGAAGAGCCTGAAGGAAAAAGTCTTCACGAACATTGACAGCGCCATCATTGTATGAAATGGAAAATCGAAAATGGAAAATCGAAAATGGAAACAACCTAATCCTACTTTGTCACTTTAGCGCGAGACGGCACAAACCGACGGAGGAGGGGGAGGGCGAAACTCCTGTTGAGCCGTTGAGGGGAGGTTCGGCAGGCGCCTCACTCTCCCATTGAACCGATCAGTGACAAATAGGACTAATTCATTTTCCATTCTCTATTTTCCGTCTTTGGGGCTGGACCTCTTTGAGGAAGCCCGTAGGGTAGAAGGAGGTTATGGACAGTGAGTGCATTGTTTACAGCCGTGAGTGGTATTGGGAGTTACCAGACAAAATTGGACGTGATTGGCAACAACCTCGCCAATCTCAACACGCCAGGGTTCAAGGCAGGACGGGCGGACTTCTCCGACTTGTTCTCACAAACATTGCGGCCGCCGACCAGCCCCTCCGCCGAGGTGGGGGGAATCAACCCGGTACAAATCGGATTGGGGGTGCAGGTGGCTGGGATTAAGACGCTGCAAACGCAGGGCGTATTGCAAGTCACCAGTCAGCCGACGGATCTGGCGGTGCAAGGGAACGGCTTTTTCGTTCTCACGGACGGCAGCAACCTCTTTTACACGCGAGCCGGCGGATTTGTTCTGGATGCGAATGGAGATTTGGTAACGCCTGCGACGGGCTACAAAGTGGTCGCCGTCGGTCCCTCCCCGCAACTGGGGGAGACGGTAGCGACAGTCAGCATCCCGCTCGGCTCCACGCTCAACGCGCAGGCGACCACCGAAGCCACGCTCGCGGGCAATCTGGACGCCATTGCCACAACAGGCGATGTGGCCAATGCTACCATGCGAATCTATGATTCGCTGGGCGTTGCGCACGACGTTTCCCTGACGTTCACCAAGACGGCGACCGACCGCACATGGGACTGGGCGGCGACATTAAACTCGACCTCGGTGGGGAGTGGAACGATTGTGTTTGACACCTCCGGGGGATTTGACGCTGGCGGGTCCACGGTGCCGGATTTGGTGATTCCCGCCGCTGTGTTGGGCACCGGCGCCGCCGACATGAACGTGGCAATTGACATGACCGCCCTGACCCAGACGCGCGCCGCGTCGTCCGTGACCGAATCGGCGCAGGACGGTTTCGCCAGCGGCCTGCTGGAGTCTTTCAACATCGGCCAGGATGGGACGGTCACCGGCGTCTACTCCAACGGACGCACCCAGACGCTGGCACAAATTGCGCTCGCCGGATTCCAGAACCCTTCGGGGTTGGTGCGGTTGGGCGATAACTTGTATCAGGAGTCGACGAACTCGGGTCTGCCGCAGATAGGCGCTCCGTTGACGGGGGGGCTGGGTTCGATCGTCTCGGGGGCTTTGGAAGGCTCGAACGTTGACCTCGCCAGCACGTTTGCGGACATGCTGGTCACGCAGCGTGGTTTCCAAGCCAACTCGCGGGTGATTACCACCGCCGACCAACTCATTCAAGACCTGCTGAATCTGGGAAGGTAGCGTGAGAGAGCATGATTCACTTAACACGCACCGACGGAGCCGATATCGTGCTCAACGCGCAACTGATTGAGATCGTGGAGGCGACGCCCGATACCGTCATCTCGCTGACGACGGGCAGAAAAGTCCTCGTACGTGAATCGGTGGGGCAGGTGGTCAATCGAGTGATTGCCTATGAACGCCGCATCCACAGCGCATTTCGCCGCCGAGGCAGGAAGTGTTAAAGCCATGAGTCAATGAGTCAATGACAGCATGGAGTGATGGAGGGATGGAGTGATGAATCTCTGATGTGTCTCTGCTGTTCCAATACTCCAATACTCCATGCCGTCATTGACCGATTGACCCGGCATTGAGTTGTCATAATGGATCTGGCAACAGTCATTGGACTGGTGGTGGGGTTTGGGGCAGTTCTCGTCTCGTTGATTTTGGAGGGCGGCAACATCGGCTCTCTCATCAACATTCCTGCCGGTGTGTTGGTGATGGGGGGCACCTTCGGAGCGACGATGGTGTGCGTGTCTCTCAGCACCATGACCGGCTTGGTCGGCGTCACGATGAAGGCGTTCTTCGCCAAGCCGCATGACCCCCGGCATACCATTGAGGAATTAGTCGGTCTGGCAGAGCGGGCACGGCGAGAGGGGTTGCTCGTGCTGGAAGAGCAAGCCCGCAACGCGGAAGACCCATTCTTGAGAAAGGGAGTCCAACTGGCGGTGGACGGCGTAGACCCGCAAACGTTGCGCACCATTCTGGAAACCGAGATTCAACACATGGTGGAACGTCACCATGTCGGGGCGGGCGTTTACGACACCATGGGGGGGTTTGCGCCCACGATGGGCATCATCGGCACGGTGATGGGGCTGGTGCACATGTTGGAGAGCCTGTCGGAGCCGGGCAAGATGGGACACGCCATTGCGGCGGCGTTTATCGCCACCCTCTATGGCGTCATCGTGGCGAACCTTGTGTTTCTGCCGCTGGGCAACAAACTCAAGGTGATCAGCGCGCAGGAAGCCCACGCGCGGCGCATGTTGATTGAGGGGATTCTATCCATTCAAGCCGGAGACAACCCGCGCGTGGTGCGGGAGAAGTTAAACGCATTTCTGCCACCGAAACAGCGGGTGGTGGACGATCGGTGATTGAGGTCTGAGATGGACCCGCCTAACGTTCTGTCGAGGTAGGGTTGACGAGCGGTAAGGAACGGACTCTGTGCCGTTCCCTACTGTCAACTAAGGGAATCGAAAATCTCAGTCTTTAATCTCAAATTCAACATGATGCGCAGGAATAAGAGGAAAGACGGCGGGGGGGGTGGAGGCGGCGGACACGATGGCGGCGGCGCGCTGCGCTGGCTGCTGACCTACGCGGACATGATTACGCTGTTAATGGCGTTTTTTATCATGCTTTACTCTATGTCCGTGTTAAACATGGCGAAGTTTCGGCAGCTAGCCATTTCGGTGCGAAGTGGGTTTGGGGGCGAGGTGGAAGGAAAAGGCATTTCCATCGTGAGTCCGGGAACAGCCCTCAGTTTGACGCCGGGGATTGGACCCCAAGCCCCGCCGACCCCGCTGCAAAAGGTGGAAGAAGAGGTCAGTCGCTACATCACGCAGAAAGGTTTAAGCCGTGTGGTCAGCGTGCATCAAGAGCCGCGCGGGTTGGTCGTCAGTTTTCGCAGCGACCACCTCTTGTTCAATCGGGGCAGCGCGGAACTCCGACCCGCCGCTCAAGAGATGCTCAAGCAAGTGATGGAGAAGATTCGCCCGTTGGACTATCCGGTGCGCGTAGAGGGACATACGTGTAGCCTACCGATCCACACGGCGCAGTTTCCGTCCAACTGGGAACTGTCCACCGCGCGGGCAACCAATGTGGTGCGTTATCTGATTGCCGAGAGCGGTTTCCCTTCGAAACTTTTGTCGGCTGCGGGTTATGCGGACATCCATCCGGTCGCGCCGAACACGACCGAAGAGAGTCGAATGCGCAACCGCCGCGTCGACATTGTGGTTATTGGGAAGGAGGCACGCACGGAAGAACCCAATGCGTTCACCGGTGAGGATATCAAATCGCAGATCCTGAAAGGTTTTGACATCGAGGCGGAACTCCTGTCCAGTCAGGGAAACGAGAGACGGAAAGAATACGCCCATTAAGTTGGGAGCGGCAGCCGAAAGACGGAAGGTGAGAAGACATGAAAATGATACGAATCCTGATCCCCATTGTGGGAGTGCTGATTGCCGGAGCGGCAGGCGGGATGCTCGCCGGCAAAGTCTTCGGCAGCAACAAGGGTAACCCAAAAGAGAAAACGTCTCACACGGAGACGAAACATGAGGTCAAGGCAACGCACGAACTCTCGGAGTTCATCGTCAACCTTGCCGATAAAAACCCGCCCCACTTTGCGAAGGTCACGATCGCGCTGGGGCTAAACGAACCTATCCATAATGAGGAGGAGATGAAGAAACACGAACCGCCCATCCGCGACGCGGTGTTGGAACTTCTGACCGCGAAACATTACGAGGAACTGCTGGCTCCAGAGGGCAAAGCCGAGTTGAAGAAGCAAATCCTGAAACGCGTTCAGGACATCATAGGCGAGGAGAAAGTCAGCGAAATCTACTTTACAAACTTCGCGATGCAATAGCCCGCGGCAGACCTTAGGGGGGTCATTCACTGTGACACAAACGACGATAGCCTCAGAATCACTGAACACCCACGAGCGCGCACTGGAAACGCTCACGGAATCTATCAAGCAAGCCACGATAGAAACCTTTGCCATGATTGGTGGCGAGGAACCTTCTTATGGAGGCAACGGTGACAGCCGCCCCAAGTGCGATGGCTTGGTGGGCATCGTTCCGTTTACAGGCGATGCACCATGGTCCTTGCTGTTGGGCTTGCCGCGCGAGACGGCGATGGCTCTCGCGGTCAAGTTCACGGGCATGGAGATTGATTTCGACAGCCCCGACATGGGCGACATGGTGGGCGAACTGGCAAACATCCTGGCAGGCGACGCTACGGCTCAGTTGGACGCTCTGGGCATCACAGGGCAGATGTCCGTTCCCACAGCGGCGCGCGGCAGTGATATTGAGATGCTGCTGCCCGGTGGGTGGCCTTCTATGCAGTTAAACTTCTCTTCGCCAGATGGCGACTTCTGGGTGAAGGTTGTGACGGCAAAGACGAAGTAAAGTAGGGGCCCGATTCCCCTGCATTGCCCATCAGACGATTGGGGAATCCTTCCCCACTGCGCGGGGAAAAGTTCACCACACCCTCCCGATAAGCCGGGATGTGAGGGACTTTTCCCCGTTTTTTTATGGGCAACTCCCTTGCCTCATCGTCTGTGCAAGTCACTTTCAGGAGGCTGTCATGGAACACTCAAGTCAAGTTGTAAGCGAAGAACGGACGGGCGCGGCGATGGAGGACGTCGTTGTCGAAGCGGCGCAATTTCAGCCGCTCAAAGGCAGCGCTCCCGTTCAACCCGTCGGGAGCATGGATTTGCTCATGGACGTGACCGTGACCGCCATTGTGGAGTTAGGGCGCAGCAAAATGCGCATCCGCGACATCCTGCAACTGGGTCCCGGCTCCATCGTGGAACTGGACTGCTCGGCGGGCGAGCCGGTGGATCTCTACGTGAACGACCGTTTGATCGCCAAAGGAGAAGTCGTGGTTATTGATGAGAACTTCGGTTTTCGTGTGATTCAAGTGGTCACACGAGAAGAGCGAGCGGCGCAGCCGTTGTGAGAGGAGCGAGGGAACGTCCATGCTTGCTACCCAACGTTGCGTGCAGTCGGCGCGGGTTCGACCTCCCACCTCCTGCGTCAAGGGGGGCGCGCTCATTGTCCTGTTCTGCTGGCATCTCACCGCAGTCGCTCAGGAGACGCCGCTGAATTCCTCGCCAGGAATTCAACAGAAGACGCCCACCGAAACGGATCGTGCGACCCCAGTGGCAACGGAGGCCACGGCGAAGAAGGATACCTCTTCTGCGGCCTCTTCTCCCCCGACGTCCCCGACTGCGTCCAGCACAACCGGACATAAGCGTCTCAGCGAACCGCCGACCACCATACGGAAGGGAAGCGGCTCGCCGCCCGCTCAAAATTCTTCGTCCGTTCCGTCTGCCCAGAGCCAGTCCCCAAAAAATCCCCCAACAACATCTGCTCCGAACGGTTCCTCTGGGCAGGCGGTCTCTTCCTCTGAGCGTTCAACGCGCCGCGATCACCGCGAATCGCGTGTCGAACCTTCTCAAAGGAACAACACGCTGACAACCACCACGCCCGCGCCGAAAACGCAAGCCAATACACCTGCCGCTGCGTCCGTCACCGTCGCGCCGAAAGCCAACCCGCAGTCCCCGCCGGTAGAGCACGGACGCCGTGTCATTCCCAATGAATTCAACGACGTCCTACGCACGCTGGATGCCAACCGCGACAATTCGAGCCGCGACAGTTTGAGCCGCGACAGTCATGGAACGGCATCCTCCGGCTGGCTCTCCGGGCTGTGGCTGGTCGTCAAGTTGGCGATGGTCGTCGGTCTAATTTATCTCACCGTCTACGTCCTCAAACTATGGATGACAAAGAAACCGTTCCCGTTGGGCATGGCTGCCAAAGGCGACATCAAAGTTCTGGAAACCGTCGGCTTGGGTCCGAACCGCACTTTGCACCTCGTCACCATCGGTGAGCAGAAACTTCTGCTTGCCTCCACCGCGAACGCGGTTCAACTCATCTGCGAAGTTGAGTCGCCTGCGCTTGCCGCCCCCCCGCCAACTGCCAATGGCACTTCACCGCAATTCGCCGCTGCTCTGCGCGCCTTGCAGGAAGGAACGGCACGGGGTCCGTTCCCCACGGGGGCGGTGGACAACGGCGTTCCGAACGACGAGGATAACACCGGCATCGCGGCTTCGGGCAACGGTAGAGACGGGCGCGCCCTGTTACGCGAAAAAATACTCAAGTTGCGCGAGTCTTCACCATGAGGAACTTGAAGTCTTCAGACCGTATGGGAGTATGGGAGTGTGGGTGTGTGGGAGTCGGAGTGTTGTCTCCCATACTCCCATACTCCCATACTTTCTTCACGATTTTGTGGCGCGTTCTCCGCTGGCTGGCGCCGCTCGCGCTCGTGCTTCTTGTTGCCGCTGCCGTGCCCGCGCAGACAGAACCAACACTTCCGAAAATCACCGTCGGGGTGGAGAAGGCGAAAGGTCCCAACGACGTATCCGCGACGCTGCAAATCCTGTTCGTCCTCACGGTGCTGTCGCTCGCGCCCGCGCTGCTGATTCTGACGACCTCGTTCGTGCGCATCGTCATCGTCCTCTCGTTCGTGCGCAACGCCTTGGGCACGACGCAGATGCCGCCCAACCTGGTCCTCATCGGGCTGTCGTTGTTCCTCACGTTTTTCGTGATGGCGCCTGTCTGGAAGCGCGTCAATGACGAGGCTCTCCAGCCTTATCTTAACAGCAAAATCGGCTACGAAGAGGCTCTGCGCAAAGGCGTAAAACCGCTGCGTCAATTCATGTTCAAGCAGACGCGCGACAAAGACCTCGCGCTGTTCATTCGCCTGTCCAGGCAATCCCGCCCGCGCACGCCCGACGACGTGCCGACGCATGTTCTCATCCCGGCGTTTGTCATCAGCGAACTCAAAACCGCGTTCCAAATCGGGTTCGTGATTTATGTCCCGTTTCTCATCGTCGACCTCGTCGTTGCCAGCGCGTTGATGTCAATGGGTATGATGATGCTCCCGCCGGTGACGATTTCGCTGCCGTTCAAAATCCTGTTGTTCGTCATGGTGGACGGATGGCATCTGATTGTGAAGTCGTTGATTCTGAGTTTTCATTGAGGTTTGTAGTTAGGCACGGAACGGAGTGGAGTGCCGTCCGAACGCCACTCCGCTCCGCGGCGTGGCTGACTACATACGATAAAAACCGTGACTGACCTGACCGTTATCGAACTTGCCCACAAAGCCCTGTGGATTACGCTGCTGCTATCGCTGCCCATTTTGGGATTCGGGCTCATTGCGGGCGTCATCGTGAGCGTGTTCCAAGCCGTGACGCAAATTCAGGAAATGACCCTGAGTTTCGTCCCGAAAATCCTGAGCGTCGTGCTGGCGTTTGTGCTGCTCGGCTCGTGGATGCTGAACCAGTTGGTGTCGTTTACCACCCAACTGCTGTCGGGCATCCCAGATTTGGTGAAATGACCCGTGTGTTGGGGTTGGCTAAGTTGGCAAAGGTTTGTTGGGGTTGGCTAAAGTTGGCTTTCAAACCAACCTGAGCCAACCTTAGAGCCTATCCCCAAATTCGTTTGTCGTCAGGCACGGAACGGAGTGGAGTGCCGTTGGGACGCCACTCCGCTGCGCGGCGTGGCTGACTACGAACATTGTTGGGATAGGCTCTAAGAGCCTATCCGAAAAGTAGCGCCGACATCCTGTCGGCGGGCAGGCAGGATGCCTGCGCTACACTTTTCGGATAGGCTCTAAGCCAACTTCAACAAACCTCCCGTTTGGACGTTGGAAACTTTCGGCATCACCACCACCCAACTCCAAATCTTCCTGCTCGTGCTGGCGCGGACGGCGAGTCTGTTTTTCGCCGCGCCGGTGTTGAGCAGCGTGGGCATTCCGCCGCAGGTGAAGGTGTGGATTGCCGCGTTGACCGCGCTCATTTTCACGCCGAGCGTATTGAACGGGTTGGGGGGGGACGCCGCTGCGCTGGGCGAGATGCTGAAGCAGCCGATGGCGTTCGCGTTTCTGATGGCGACGCAGTGCGTGATTGGACTTCTCATCGGGTTCGCGGCGAACCTGCTATTGATCGGCGTGCAGATGGCGGGCGAACTGATTGACCTGCAAATCGGCTTTGCGACGATTAACCTGCTCAACCCGCTCGCCCAGCAGCCGATTTCGCTGGTGGCGAACTTGCAGCAGTTTATCGCCATGATTTTGTTTCTGACTGTCAATGGGCATCACTGGCTCTTGCTGGGCATCGGACAGAGTTTTCAACTGGTCCCGCTCGACGGGAGCGCGACAAACGCCGCGACGCTGCCGCAACTGCTGACGCTGTTTTCGGGCACGTTGGGCATCGCCGTCAAGGTGTCTGCGCCCGCATTGGGCGCTTTGCTGATAGCGGACGCCGTGTTGGGCTTGATGGCGCGCACGCTGCCGCAGATGAACGTTTTCGTCGTCGGCTTCCCGCTGAAAATCGGCATTGGTTTGGGCGTCCTGCTGCTCAGTTTGCCTTCCTTCGACGCGCTGCTGCAAGACCTGTTCAGCGAAATGCCCAAAGATGTATGGAGGCTCATGGGGCAAGGAATCCATGGAGTGAGGGAGTGATGGAGTGAGGGAGTGATGGATGGAATTATTCCAATACTCCATGCCTTCCTTGACCAACTGACACGATGGCGTTCACCGACCGCACCGAAGCCGCGACACCACGACGACGACAGGAAGTGCGCCAGCGCGGACAGGTGGCGCGGAGCATCGAACTGAGTTCGGCGTTCATCCTGACCGTGTGCGTCATCGTGCTGCGTTACAGTTTGCCGTGGTTGTTCACGCAACTCAAGTGGTTTTGCGCTGGAACCTTGACACACCTGCTAGAAAGCGATTGGACGATTGAGAACGTTCATCGCGGCGGCATCGTGACTTTTCTGAATGTCGCTCGTTTCAGCGCGCCGATTTTGGCAGCGGCTGTGCTGGCGGGCATTGCAATCAACCTCGCGCAGGTCGGATTTCTGTTGACGCTGGAACCTTTGAAACCCGACTTCAACCGCATCAACCCGCTCATGGGGTTCGGGCGATTGTTCTCGATGCGCGGCGGCGTGGACTTGATTAAGTCGGTGCTGAAAGTCGGGATGGTCTCCGCCGTCGCGTTTTCCACCGCCCGCGGTCAATTGCCGTTGTTCATCTCTACCGCCCAGATGAACACGCCGGAGGCGTTGAGCGCGCTGGGCGGCATTCTTTACACGCTCTGCCTGCGCGTCTGCGTGGCGATGCTGATATTGGCGGCATTGGATTACATTTACCAGCGCGTCCATTTCGAGCAGAGCATCCGCATGACGCGGGAAGAGGTGCGCGAGGAGATGCGGCAGATGGAAGGCGACCCGACCTTGCGGGCGCGCATCCGCCAGCGTCAGCGACAGATTGCGCGGCAGCGGATGATGCAGGAAGTGCCCCGCGCGGACGTCGTGGTCACGAACCCGACCCACTTAGCGGTTGCCCTGCGCTACGCAGCGGGCGAAATGAGCGCGCCCACTGTCGTCGCCAAAGGTCAGCGGCTCATGGCGGAACGCATCCGCGAAGTGGCGCGGCAGCACGGCGTTCCCGTCGTGGAAAACAAGCCGCTTGCGCAGGCGTTGTTCAAGTCCGTTGAAATCGGACAGGAAATTCCCGCCGAACTCTACCAAGCCGTCGCGGAGGTTCTGGCGTTTGTGTACCGGCTGAAACAAAAAGTGTGAGGAGTAGTGGAGTAGTGGAGTGATGGAGTGATGAAGTGATGAGTCTCTGCCGTTCCAATACTCCAACACTCCAACACTCCATTCTGGATAGACTGTGAACGTTGCCACCGCTCAACAACCCGTTCCGCTCCGTCGGCTATTTACCTACAGTGATGTGATTGTGTCCGGCGCGGCAATACTCATCGTGTTGATGATGATTGTGCCGATGCCGACGGTGCTGTTGGACGCTTTGCTCGCGCTCAACATCAGCATCGCCATCACGGTGCTGCTGGTGACGATGTACACGCAGGAAGCCTTGCAGTTCTCGGTGTTTCCGAGTTTGCTCTTAGTGCTGACGCTGTTCCGTCTCGCGCTGAACATCTCGGCGACGCGAGCGATTTTGCTGAGTGGTTACGCGGGGCACGTGATTGATGCGTTCGGCAACTTCGTCATCGGCGGCAACTACGCGGTCGGCTTCGTGGTGTTCTTGATTCTGGTCATCATTCAGTTCGTCGTCATCACCAACGGCGCGGGGCGCGTGGCGGAGGTCGCGGCGCGATTCACGTTGGACGCGATGCCCGGCAAGCAGATGAGCATTGACTCCGACCTGAACGCCGGACTCATCACCGAGCAGGAAGCCCGCGAGCGGCGGCAGAAAGTCGCCCGCGAAGCCGACTTCTACGGCGCGATGGACGGCGCGAGCAAGTTCGTGCGAGGGGATGCGATTGCTGCCGTTGTCATCCTGCTGGTCAACGTCATCGGCGGTTTCATCGTCGGCATGGCGCAGCAGGGGTTGGGCGTTATGGAGGCGTTGCAGCGTTACACGCTGCTGACCGTGGGCGAGGGTCTGGTCGCACAAATTCCCGCGCTGCTGATTTCAACGGCGACGGGCATTATCGTCACGCGGGCGGCGGCAACCTCCGCGCTCGGACAGGACGCCGTCAGCCAGTTGCTCGCGCAGCCCCGTGTGTTGAACATCGTGGCAGGCGCGCTGGGCGTGTTGGGCATCCTGCCGGGACTGCCGAAAATTCCGTTTTTCCTGCTCGCGGCGGGAGCGTTCATGATGGCGAGCCTGCTGCGCCAGAATCTGCGCGCGCAGGAGGTCGCGCAGGAACAACAGCCGTCCCGACCTGTCGGGACACCGGAAAACGTCAACGAACTGCTCGCGGTTGACCGCATGGGGCTGGAGATTGGCTACGCGCTGATTCCGCTCGTGGACCTACAGCAGAACGGCGATTTGTTGGAGCGCGTCACGCTCATGCGCCGGCAGATTGCGCTGGACTTAGGCATCATCGTGCCCCCCATCCGCATCCGCGACAACATGCAACTCCCCCCGAACACTTATAGCATTAAACTCAAAGGCGTCGAAATCGCGCGCGGCGAAGTCCTGCCCCGCTCCTACCTTGCCATGAATCCCGGTCACGCGCGCGAGACGATTGAAGGTATCCCGACGAAGGAACCGGCGTTCGGCTTGCCCGCGCTGTGGATTGACGAGAACGTGCGACGCCGCGCCGAAGCCGCCGGTTACACGGTGGTGGATGCCACGTCGGTTGTCATCACGCACTTGCAGGAAGTCATCAAAGCGAACGCGGCGGAAATCCTGACGCGGCAGGATGTTGCCTCATTGGTGGAAACTTTGCGTCAGGCGCAGCCGGCGGTGGTGGACGAACTCATCCCGAACTTGTTGTCGCTGGGCGAGGTGCAAAAGGTGCTGTGCAACCTGCTGCGCGAGCGCGTGCCGATCCGCGACCTCGGCACGATTTTGGAGGCGTTGGCGGACGGGGCGCGGGTGACGAAGGACGTGGACCAACTGACGGAACTGGTGCGACGCGCCTTAGCGCGGATGCTGTGTCAGCGGTATCGGTCGCACGATGGCAGTATTTACGTTACAACTCTCGACCCGAATGTGGAACAAACTCTGTTGGAAGCATTACAGCCCACCGAGCAAGGGACTTTCGTTGCCATTGAACCATCGCTGGCACAGCGGATTCTGGACCGCCTGAAGGAACAGGTCGAACGGATGGTGACGGTCGGTTACACCCCCATCGTACTCTGTTCTCCCAAAGTGCGGGCGTGGTTCCGCAAACTAACGGAGCGCGCGTTCCCTAACCTCATCGTGCTGTCTTACAGCGAAATCGTGGCGGGCGTGGACGTGGAGGCAGTGGGGACGGTGACGATGGACGGATGAGGGATAAGGGATGAGAGATGACAGATGACAAACAGAGTTTTATTCCTCATCTCTTATCTCTCATCCCTCATCCATGACGTTTAACATGCGAGCGCAAACGTTTACAGGTGAGACCGTGCAGGACGCGCTGAACAAAGTAAAAGCCACTTTGGGTGAGCACGCGGTCATCCTGCACACAAAAAAACGCACGCATTCTGGCTTGCTCGGGTTGGCGAGGAAGGAATTATTTGAGGTGCTGGCGGCGGTGGACGACGAGCCAGCCACAGAGCCGCGAGCGTCAGCGAGCGTTTCGCCTCAGTCGTCGACGGCAGAAAACAGTTCGGCGAAAACGAAAAGCCTTTACTCCGTTCCGCCGCCGCCGTCGGCGGCGATTGAGTCGCTGCGCTCGGAACTCAGCGAACTGACGCGGACGATGCAGGTGATGTGGCAGAACGCGCAGTCACCGGACGTAAACGGGCTGTCGCTGACCGCGCTGCGGATGATGGAGCGGCTCAAGGAGCAAGGCATGGACGCGCCACTGGCGCGGGATTGTACCTTAGCCGCGCAGGAGGCGTTGCTTCAGAACGATGAGGTAGGGAACGGACGCCCCGCAAGCGGGTGCCCTACCGTTCCTGAAGACGAATTTCAGCGCGCCCTTGCGGCGAAGTTGCAGCAGCGCATCGTCACGTCCGGTGCGATTGAACCGACGGGCAAAATTATCTTTCTGGTCGGTCCGACGGGGGGCGGCAAGACGACGACGATTGCCAAGTTAGCCGCTGACTTCGCGCTGTTGCAGCACAAAAAGGTCGCGCTGATTACGGCGGATACCTATCGCATTGCAGCGGTGGAGCAGTTGAAGGTCTACGCCGAAATTATCGGCGTGCCGCTGCAAGTCGCCACCACGCCCAGCGAGATGACGGCGGCAGTGCGGCGGTATCGCCCCTACGACGTGGTGTTGGTGGACACGGCGGGGCGCAGCCAGCGAAACGAAGCGCAGATGAAGGAACTGGCGGGGCTGGTGCGGGCGGGCGCGGTGGATGAGGTTCACCTCGTCCTGCCCGCGCTCACAAACTCCAGAGACGCCATGGACGTGGTGCGGTGTTTCAGCGGGGTCGGAATTGACCGCCTGATTTTCACCAAGTTGGACGAGACCACTGCGTTCGGCATCATTGCCAACGTCGCGGTCAAGGCAAGCCTGCCCATCTCCTACGTCACGCACGGGCAGGATGTGCCGGAGGACATCGCGGTCGCGGATGCGGGGAAAATTGCGGAACTCATTGTCGGAGGGACGAGCGAATGGAGTTGTGTGCTCTCGTGAAAGACCAAGCGAAACAGTTGCGCCTCGTCGCCCAGAGTAGGGAACGGACGCTGGGCGGTGCCGATCTTCGGAACACGGTCGGCAAAACCGCGCCGCGCGTGATTGCAGTGACGAGCGGCAAGGGCGGCGTCGGCAAGACCAGCATGAGCACGAACCTCGCCATTCTGCTGGCGCAGCGGCAGCATCGCGTTCTGATGTTTGACGCCGATTTGGGACTGGCGAACGTGGACGTGCTGTTGGGGCTGTGTCCCACGCACACTTTGCAGCACGTTCTTTACGGCGAGTGCACGTTGACGGATATTCTCATGGCAGGACCGAACGACGTTCGCATTGTGCCCGGTGCGTCGGGAATGGTCGAACTGGCGAACCTGGATGACTCCGACAGGTCGGGGCTTGTTGAACAGTTGGGGCGGTTAGGTGACGAGGCGGACATCGTGATGGTGGACACCAGCCCCGGCGTGTCGCGCAACGTCATCGGTTTTGCGGCGGCGGCGGATGAAGTGATTGTCGTGACCACGCCGGAGCCGACGGCAATGACGGACGCTTACGCGATTATCAAAGTCATCGCCCGCGAGAACGTTCACAGCCGCATCCGTTTGCTGGTGAACATGGTGCGCGACGAGCGCGAAGCCAACGAGGTGACGGACAAGATGCTGCGGGTGGCGCGGCAGTTTCTCAACGTGGAGGTCGAACCCATCGGCTTCGTGCCGCACGACCGCAACGTGTCGCTTGCCATTCATCAGCGGCATCCGTTCGTGCTGTCCTATCCGCGCTCGCTGGCGACGGTCTCGCTGCAGAGAATCGCGGGACGCATAGAAGGACATGCGGAGATGACGGGGCGCGGACGCCCCGATTCCTCGGCTGGCAACAATCGCCTGAAAGCGTTTCTGGACAAAATGCTAAGGAGAAAGTGAATCAATTGGTCAATGACGGCATGGAGTGATGGAGTGATGGAGTGATGGGTCTCTGCCGTTCCAATACTCCAATACTTCATGCCGTCATTGACTCATTGACCAATGAACGGCAGTCATGGCAGAAGATACGTTTTTGCGGGTCAATCAAAGGATAGAAATTCTGGTCTGGGAGGGGGACAAGTCGGAGCAGTATCCCAGTCGGATTGAGGCGTTGGAGCGCGACCGTTTCATCGTTGCCGCGCCCATGTGGAACGGGGTGCCGATACGCCTGCCGCTGGGAACGTCAGTGGAGATTGCGTTGATGACGCCGACGGCGTTGTACGAGTTTGCGACTCTCGTTGTTGGCGCTGCCGAGAGACCAGTGCCGACGCTGACGCTGATGTACCCCAACGCCGTCAACCGTATTCAGCGGCGTCAGTTCGTGCGCGTCGAGGATGCGCTGCCGGTGCACGTGGGCGCGCCGACCAGACTGGAGGCTATCACCATCAACGTCAGCGGCGGCGGCGTGTTGCTGAACATGAAATCACCGCAAGGCGAGGAACCGCCCGTTGGCGAGGAATGGCATCTGGAATTGTACTTGCCCGACCAGACTGAGCCGTTGTATAGCATCGGGCGCGTGCTGCGGGCGCAGCGCGTGCCCGGCAGCGACCGCGTTCAAGTCGCGCTGGAGTTTGTGCAGATTCGGGAAGAGACGCGCAAGGCAATCGTGCAGCACGTCTTCCAAAGGCAACTGAAACAGCGAGTGGGATATGAACCAGCTGGCAACGCCCAAACAAGCGGTGAAGTGTGAGCGACGAGTCCGGCGGAACGCGCTGCCTCCGAACGCGATGGAAGAGCACGTCCAACAACTCACCGAGCGGTTGCGCTACCTTGAGGGGTTAGTGCAGGAGTTGTCCGTGCTTTACGAAATCAGTCGCATCGTGGAGGCAAAGGACCGGGCGGAAATCATCTTTGCGCGCGTGATTCGGGTCGTGCGCAAGGTCATTCCCTGTGAGGGCTGCACGCTGTTCCTGCGCGCGCCGGAGAGTGACGAGTTGACGCCAGCGTTCAGCGTCGGGCGCTGCGTCAATCCGCTGGACGGCGTGACGTTCACGCTGGGCAGAGGGTTATCGGCGTGGGTGGCACAGGAGAAGAAGCCGATTCTGCTGTCGCGCTCGCGCCCGTTTCATGTCGTGCGATTGAATGACAAAAACGGCGCGCCGCTGGTAGGCACGTCGCACCTGCGCTCGTTTGCCTCCATCCCTTTGCTGAGTGAGGGGGAAGTTATGGGCGTGCTGAATCTATATCACTCGCAGCCGGACGTCTTTGACGACAGCATGTCGTACCTGTTGAGCATCATTGCGAGTCAAGTGACAGCGACGGTCAAGCGCGTTCTCGTTTATCAGCAACTTCAGAAGCAGGCGACAACGGACAGCCTGACGGAACTGGCGAATCACGGCTATTTCTACCGCCGTCTGCGCGAGGAGGCGCATCGGGCGAAGCGTTACAAGTCGCCTTTGTCGGTGCTGCTGATAGATGTGGATAACTTCAAACTGGTCAATGACCGTTACGGGCACCGCATGGGGGACTCGGTGCTGCAAACGCTGGCGCATTTGCTGCGGGCGCAGTTGCGGGACAGCGACGTCATCGCCCGTTACGGAGGCGAGGAGTTCGGGGTGCTGCTGCCGCACACGGACGTTGAACCGGCGCGCGTGACCGCTGAACGAGTGTGCGAGACCATTCGTCAGACTCCCATCCCGCGTCGGCGGGGTTGCCTGCACGTTTCGGTCAGCATCGGGGTTGCCAGTCTGCCCTGCCATGCCCAGAGCGCGGACGTGCTCGTGCAGAAGGCGGATCATGCGCTGTATCAGGCGAAAAGCGCAGGGAAAGATAGAGTGTGTGTGGCGGAAGGTTCATGAGTCAACGGGTCAATGACGGCATGGAGTATTGGAGTCTTGAAGGATTGGAGGATTGGAACGGCAGAGACACATCACTCCATCACTCCATCACTCCATCACTCCATGCTGTCATTGACCCGTAGCGCCGACATCCTGTCGGCATTGACTCTTTGACGTTGAGGTTTTGATGATGCGCCGCTTGGCGTTAGATGAAGTGACCCCCAACATGATTTTAGGACGGTCGGTGATGTCCGTCGAGGGACGGATGTTCATCGTGAAAGGCACCGTGCTGCAGCCCTCCTACATCGAGAGACTGCGACTGGCGGGTTTCCAAGTCGTGTATGTATTGGAGGACGAGAGCGAGCAGGTCGTTGAAGACGACATCGTTTCTGAGGGTGTGCGACTGGAGGCTCTGTTCGCCGTTCACAACCTACTGCTGCGCGTCGAAGCCATCGCTAAAGGCGCGAAGATGCCCCTCAATCAATTGGAGGTCGAGAGGTGTGTCGTCTCGTTGATTGACGAACTCATCCGCAACCGCCGCCGTCTGGTGACTTCGGTGGATCCGGCGACCTACAACGATTACCTCGCCGCTCACTCGGTCAACGTCTGCATCCTCGCGTTGCTGACGGGCATCGGCATGGGCTACAATTCGGCGAAGTTGGAGATGTTGGGCGTGGGCGCGCTGCTGCACGACGTGGGGATGGTCACGATTCCGGCGGAGGTCTGGCGCAAAGAGGGCAAGTTGACGCCCGAAGAGCGCAAGCGAATGGAGACGCATTGCCTTGCCGGGTGGCAGATTCTCCAAGCCAACGCCCGCTTCAAAGCCACGTCGCTGGCGGTCGTTCTTCAGCATCAGGAACGCTACGACGGCACGGGCTATCCCAAAGGGCTGAAAGGCGCGGACATCCATGAGTTTGCGCGGGTGACAGCGGTGGCGGACGAATACGACGCCCTTCTCGAACACAAAATTTACCACCCCGGATATCCGCCGCACGAGGCGATCCGCATCGTCCGCGAGGGCTGCGGCACACACTTCGACCCGGTCATTGCAGAGGAGTTGCTGACGCACGTGGCACCGTATCCGCCAGGCACGCGCGTCCGTCTCAGCAACGGCTGCGAGGGATTGGTAGTGTCCGCCGGAGAGCACGGGCAAATTACACCGACCATCCGCACGGCAAGTTTGGAAGAAATCAAACTCGCCGAGCGCCCGGAATTAGAAGTGACTGCCGTTCTCAGTGATAGAGGGAACGGACGCTGTGCCGTTCCGACAACGGATTAGACGGAGGTTCTCAGTTATTCAGGCAGTTGTGGAAAGAGAGACGTGAGGACAGGCACGATGCCGGATACGACCACCGACAAATGGGTGAAGCAACTCGCGATGCTCGCCGCGTTGCTCTGCGCTGGGGTGAGTCTCAGTCACGGCGTTGCGCTGGCGACGTGCGGGGCGCGCTTTGCTCTCGTCTACTGCGCTGCAATGTTCATGGGACGCCTTGTGTGCCAGATGTGGCAGTGGGCGTCTCAAACGGAGTCTGAGGCTGCCCCCTCTCCGTCCCCGCTCGCTTCCGATTTTGCCGAGAATGCTGACGCGTTTTCGAGAGGTCCTTCGTCTGACGAGGCTAGGCTGGGTGGACGCGCACCCATCGAGCAAGGAGGATAGATGCCATGATGACATTGACGCAAGCCTGGGAACGTTACAAGAGAGACAAGGATCACGCCGCGAAGGAGGTATTGGTCGCGGAGTACACCCCGCTGATTCACTTTGTGTTGGGGCAGATTCACCTCCCTTACACGCCGTTGATGCAGTTCGAGGACGCCCTGAGTTACGGCTTCCTCGGGCTGCTCGACGCGCTGGAGAAGTTTGACCCATCGCGGGGGTTCAAGTTCGAGACCTACGCCGTGGCGCGCATTCGCGGAGCGGTCCGCGACGGGATGCGCGAGACGCAGTGGATGCCGCGCTCCGTGCTGCAAAAGATGTCACTGGTCGAAAAAGCGATGCAGCGGCTCGAAGCGGAACAGGGACGCCCGCCGACGGAAGACGAAACGGCAGACGCATTAGGGTTGACGAAGCAAGCCTTCCAGTCCATGCTCAACGACATCAGCCCCGTCACGCTCTACTCCCTGGAAGAGGTCGTCTTTGAAACGAAGGACGGCGAGGCGATTACGCTCAGCGATACGCTGGCCGACCACGAAAGCCCCAGTCCGCAGGAGTCGGCGGAATGGGAGGAACACAAGCGTCTGCTGTCAGAAGCCATAGACGCCCTGCCGGACCGCGAGAAATTAGTCGTCGCGCTCTACTGTTATGAAGAATTGACGCTCAAGGAGATTGGCGAGGTCATGGGCATTTCCAGTTCGCGGGTGTGCCAACTCTACACCCACGCGCTCATTCGATTGCGCAGTTACCTGTCAGCCTACCATCAAGAGGTCTTCGGCAGCGCGCCCGCAGTGACCAAACGGCGCGCGGGGCGCCGACCCAAGCAATCCTGTCGAGAGGAGGCGGTTCTGCATGGCTCCGGACGTCAACCCCCTACCATTGCTGCTGGCAAGGACGCCCGACGTGGAAAGGCTGCAACAAATACAGCAAAATCAGCCCCATCTGCAAGCGCATCTTTTAAGTATCGCCGGGGAACAACGCGCCCGACAGAAAAAAGTATCCTCCCCGTCGCGGTCTGAAAACAGCCGGTTGTCTGCTCGCTCCCACGCCGCGCCCCAACCTTCCAAGCCCAAAGAGGAATGGACGCAGGACGAAGACGGACAAACGCACGTGGACGTGACCGTGTGAGTATTGAGTCAATGGGTCAATGGGTCAATGAATCAATGCAATGAACCCATTGACCCATTGACCCATTGACCTCAACGGGTGGTCGCGCTGGACCAGATTCTCACTCAGGAAGAAATCAACGCACTCTTAGATACGATGTCGGCGGCTCAGGGAACGCCTTACGGCGGCGTTCACCGCCCGGTTAAACAGTACGACTTCCGCAGTCCCGATAAATTCTCCAAAGACCAGATGCGCGCGTTTCAATCGCTGCATGATGGCTTCGCCCGTCTGCTGGCGGCGTCGTGGTCGGCGCACCTGCGCGCTACGGTGCGGGTGCGTGTGACGTCCGTTGACCAGGTCACTTACGGCGAGTTCGTCCGTTCGCTGCCCGACATCACCGTCATCACCATCTTCAGCGCATCGCCTCTCAAAGGGGTGGGCATCCTCCAGATGACCTCAGACACCGCCTTCCCCATCATTGACCGACTGCTTGGCGGCACCGGCGACCCTCTGCACGGCAACCGCGAACTGACCGAGATTGAGCGTGCGGTCATTGAAGGCGTTCTCGACAAGGCGCTGCAAAACCTTGCCGAAGCGTGGCAGGGGTTGTTGGAGTTGAAAACGAACATTGAAGGACTGGAAATGAACCTCCAGTTCACCCCCATCACCGCCGAGAACGAAGCCACCCTGCTCATCAGGATGGAGGTCTCCATCAACGACAAAGTGGGGATGATGAGCCTCTGCTTTCCCGCCATCTTCCTCGAAGGCGTCATGCCCAAACTCAGCACACAGGCTTGGATGAGCGGACACACGCACCAAACCGTCTCGCACGCTGATACGTGGCAGCAGAATCTGCGCGACGTGCGGTTGCCTCTCATCGTTTCCCTGCGCGATATTCAACTGCCCCTGCGCGAATTGGCGAACCTCCAGCCCGGCGACGTGATTGTTCTCAACCACGAAATTCACGATCCGGTTTCCGTCTCCGTCGGACAGGAAGTCAGATTTCGTGGACAGATCGGCACCGTGCGCCGCAACCTCGCCGTGCAGCTGACTGAGGTCGTCCAGCAGGAGGAGTAATTCGACGGCAGGGAGTTTCCGTTGGCGAACGTCAGAGTTTATACCGCGCTTCGGGCGCATACTCATCGGCATTGAGACCGAAGTTGAGTCCAATAGGGTCGTGACGAGGAAGAACATAAGCGGTTTTTTTTGCTGACCGCATTCCCCATGATAAATCACGGGACTACTGTTCTGTCAAGGTAGGATTGACGGGTAGCCGCACCCTTTATGGGTGCGCCCCATCGCAGGCGTAAAGCCTGCGGCTACGTTCAGATGAACCTGTCAATCCTACCTTGACGGAACACTACGTCACTTTGCCGAAATGCTCTCCCCACTCCTTTGCCAACTTCGCGCCGATTTTGTCGAGTTCAGCGAGTTCCCGCGACGTGAGGGGTCTGAAGGTTTTGACGAGTTCGAGGTTGCGGCGCAGTTCTTCTCTCGTCGCCATGCCGATAACGGCAAGGGCAACGTTCGGCTGGCTGAGTGCATAGCGGATGGCGGCGGAGATGTACTCCTCGGGCATTTTGCGGTTGCTCAATGCCTTGCTATCATACTGCGCGCCGCCCAATACCTTCATCGCCACCAAGCCAATGTTCTTCTTCGCCGCCACGGGCCAAACTTTGTTCTCAAAGTTGTAGGTGTGTTTATCCACGAAGTTGACGGCGTTCATCATCACGTCAATCTCGAAGTTCTCCAAAATTTTGAGAAACTTCCACGGGCGGTCGTGCCCGCTGATGCCGATGTATTTCGTCAGCCCTTCCTTTTTCGCCTTCATCAGCATCTCCATCACGCCGCCTTTGCCCATCACCGTATTCAAGTCCATTTTGTCGGAACCGATGCTGTGGGCGTACACGAGGTCGGCGTAGTCGGTTTGCAGCAACTTCAAGTTGCTCTCCAACAGTTTCAGGGCGTCGTCGGCTTTCGGCTCAAAACATTTGGTGACGAGAAAAACGTCCTTGCGCCGTTCTTTGAGCACGTAGCCCAACTGCTCCTGCGCTTTGCCGTATCCCATGTTCTCAGGTGCGGTATCCATGTAGTTTACGCCGAGGTTAATCGCCTCGTTGTAAAGCGCAATCGCGTCTTGCAGCGTGCGCCGCGTGCCGGTCGGCGCGGTGCCGAAGCCCAGAATCGGAACACGAACGCCCGTTTTTCCCAGCACGCGCTGCGGCACTTTCTCCGCCGCCGAAGCCGTCTCGCTCAAAGCGAGCCCGACGACTGCCGCCCCCGCGGCGGTGGTCTTCAGAAAATCACGACGGGTAACATTGTCGGTCATGGTGGTTTTCTCCCCCGAAAATCGTCGGCATAGGATGCCGAACTGGTCTATCGCCCCCCTGCCCCCGTTGACGGGGGCTGTCCCCCGCCAGCGGGGGAC
>FWPU01002794.1_pt1 | contig 46481 bp, 40 predicted proteins | sample 2228361 | NCBI WGS metagenome assembly FWPU01 (sample SAMEA103939777, study PRJEB20133) | metagenome
TGGGGAACGATGTCCTGGCGGTTCTCACGGTTTTAAAGACCCGCTAATCCGGAACGATGTCTTGGCGGACGACAGGTAGTCGGTAGCAGGTAGCGCTACCAACTGCCGACTCCCGACTACCGGCTATTATCCCGGCAGATCCTCCACCCCCCGGCCTTCGGTGTTCATTTCCCGCATTTGCCCGGTAACGGTGAAGACGACCCGCTCGCAGATATTGGTGACCCGATCGGCGAAGCGTTCCAGGTTGTGCGCTGCCCAGAGCAGGTAGTTGGCCTGCTCAATGTGCTTGGGGTCGGCCAGAATGTAGGTGACCAGTTCCCGATAGACCTGATTGTAAAGGGCGTCTATTTCGTCGTCCTCCTGAGGGATGGCGCGGGCCGCTTCTACGTCCCTCCGGGCAAAGGCGTCCAGAGCCCGACGAAGCATATTGCATGCCCGATCCGCCATCCGGGGGATATCTATCAACGGTTTCATCAGCGGCTCATCCCCGATCATCAGATTGATGCGGGCGATGCCTTTGGCATAATCCCCCATACGCTCCAGTTCGGACGCCAGGTCCAGGATGGCCGCCAGCACGCGCAGGTCGCCGGCCATGGGCTGCTGGGTGGCGATGAGCACCAGCGCGTCGGACTCAATGGCGAATCGCTTTGCGTTGATGTCCCTATCGCTCGCGATGATCCGGCGCGAAGCCTCGAAGTCCCGCCGCTTGAGCGCCTCCACCGCTTCGGCGACGGCGCTTTCCACCATGCTCCCCAGGACCAGCACCTCGTCCTCCAGTCGCCGCAGTTCCCGGTCAAAGGTTTCCCGTGGCATACATCCTCCTTATCTTATCCCGCCCGCCCGGTGATGTAGTCTTCGGTCAATTTCTGGGCCGGACGGGTGAAAATAACCTCGGTAGGGCCGAATTCCACCAGTTCCCCCAGCCAGAAGAAGCCGGTCCAGTCCGATACCCGCGCCGCCTGCTGCATGTTGTGGGTCACGATGACGATGCAGTAATGCTCTTTCAGGCGGCGCATCAGTTCCTCAATCTCCAGCGTGGCGATGGGGTCCAGCGCCGAGCAGGGCTCGTCCATCAAAATTACCTCCGGCTCCACGGCGATGACGCGTGCCAGGCACAGCCGCTGTTGCTGGCCCAGGGAGAGGTTCAGCGCGTTTTGTCGCAGGTTGTCCTTGACCTCATCCCATAACCCCACGCTTCGCAAACTCCACTCCACGATTTCGTTCAGGTTTTTCTGACGGTGTAGCCCCAGGACGCGCGGGCCGAACGCCACGTTGTCAAACATCGACTGCGGGAAGGGGTTGGGCCGCTGAAAGAGCATCCCCACCCGACGGCGCAGGTTGACCACGTCGGTGCCCGGCGCATAGATGTCCACTCCGTCCAGCAGCACCCGCCCCTCCACCCGGGTGCGCGGGATGGTGTCGTTCATCCGATTCAGGCAGCGCAGAAAGGTGGACTTCCCGCATCCCGAAGGGCCGATCAGCGCGGTGATCTGCCGGTCCCGGATGACCATAGAGATGTCGGAGAGGGCGATTTTATCGCCGTAGTAGAAATTGAGATGTTCCACCTGGATTTTCCCATCATCCATTGGGCAGCACCGGTCGGCGGGTATACCACTCGGTCGCCTGCTCGTAGGCGTAGGCGACCCGGAGCACAGCCATCTCCCCCAGGGCCGGCCCCATCACCTGCAGGCCGATGGGCAACCCCTGACGGTCAAAGCCGCAGGGGATGTTGATCCCGCAAATCCCGGCCAGATTGACCGAGAGGGTGAAAATGTCGGATAAATACATCTGGATCGGGTCGCCGGTCTTCTCCCCGAGGCGGAAAGCGGTCGTCGGGGTTGTGGGGGCAACGATGACGTCCACCTGCTCAAAGGCGCGGTCAAAATCTCCCTTGATCAGCGTGCGTACTTTCTGGGCTTTCAGGTAATAGGCGTCGTAGTATCCGGCGCTGAGAGCGTACGTGCCCAGCATAATGCGCCGCTTGACCTCCGGCCCGAACCCTTGCCCGCGGGTCTGTTTGTACGTATCCTCCAGGGACGACCCGACCACCCGCAAGCCATAGCGGACGCCGTCGTAACGGGCCAGGTTAGCGCTGGCCTCGGCGGGGGCAATGAGATAGTAGACGGGGAGGGCGTAGTCGGTGTGGGGCAGGCTAACCTCCACAATTTCAGCTCCCAGTTCGGCCAGTTTCTCCACAGCCGCGCGCACGGCGCCTTCCACCTCCGGCTGCATCCCGGGGACAAAGTACTCCTTCGGCACGCCGATGCGTACCCCGCGGATGTCGCCGGTCAGGGCGGCGGTGTAATCCGGCACCGGTACATCCATAGACGTGGAGTCCAGCGGGTCGTGTCCGGCGATGACGGAGAGGAGAATGGCCGCGTCGGTGACGTCTTTGGTGAGCACGCCCACCTGGTCCAGGGACGAGGCGAAGGCGATCAGTCCATAGCGGCTGACGCGTCCATAGGTGGGTTTGAGCCCGACGATGCCGCAGAAAGCGGCGGGCTGGCGGACGCTCCCACCGGTATCCGTCCCCAGCGCGCCCAGGCACTCCCCGGCGGCGACCGCGGCGGCGCTGCCCCCGCTGGTGCCCCCGGGGACCCGTTCCAGGTCCCAGGGGTTACGGGTGGGGAAGAAAGCGGAGTTCTCGGTGGAGGAGCCCATGGCGAATTCGTCGGTGTTGGTCTTGCCCAGGAGGACGGCCCCGGCGGCCTTTAGCCGGGCGACGACGGTGGCGTCGTAGGGCGGGATGAAGTTCTCCAGGATGCGAGAGCCGCAGGTAGTGGGAATCCCGGCGGTGCAGAGGACATCTTTGATCGCCAGAGGGATGCCCAGGAGTGGGGAAGACGGTGCGTCCTGGTGGGCGCGCGCGGCATCGGCGGCCCGGGCCTGCTCCAGCGCCACCTCCGGTGTCAGCGTTAGGTAGGCTTTAACATCGTTATCCACCGCCAGGATGCGGTCCAGCACTGCCTGGGTCAACTCCACAGCGGAGATTTCCCTCGCCTCCAGCAGGGCGCGGGCTTCGTGGATGGTCAGGTCGTAGAGCGGCACTCAGTCCTCCTTCGTCAGCAAGGTTTCAATCCTCCGGATGAACTCCTCCGCCTGAGCGATGGCCTCTTCTACCTGCTCGGGAGTGAAATCCCGACGGCGCTCGTAGTTGGCCTCCTTATGCCATTGCAGCGCGCGCCGAAACCAGCGCCCATACGTTTCGTCCACCTCACCCGTATGGATAAAGTGGAGACCGAAGAGAGAAACCGCCCCGGAGTGGGATCGGGTGCGGATCCCCCGCGCGACCAGTGCCGCATCCGCGGCATCCAGAAAGGCATAGTACACCAGAGAAATCGCCGCACCGAAAAATTGGGCCTGCTGCATCAAGCGGGCTTGCTGGATCCGCTCCCGGGCCGATTCCAGGAACTGCTGCACCACTTTTTCCGATGAGCTTTCTCCTACCACAATCGGTTCCCCTTTCAGTGGGATGCCCTCTTCGGCAACGTTGCGGATAAAGGGGGTGCCCAGCGCGCACTGCGCCGCCAGGTCTGCCGGAGTCATTTCCAGTACTTCCAGGGCCACCCCTTCTTCCTGGTGGAAGCGGGCGGTGAGGTCCAGGATAGCATCCTCCACTTCCCGCGTGCGGGAGTCCACTACCACCAGCAAGTCCACATCCGATTCAGGGTGAGCGTCGCCCCGCGCTTTAGAGCCGTAGAGGATCAGGCGCTGGATGTGGCCAGGGATAGCCCGCTCCAGTTCCCGGCAGAAACGGGCGACGGCCCGCTGCTCGGCAGGCAGCAGATGCTTCAGGCGGTGGTCTTTCGCTTCCATACTCCCTGCGGCTAATCCCAGATCGCGGGGACCTTAAAGCAGTTCTCCTCCGCCGCGGGGGCGTTGGCCAGGATATCCTCCCGCGGGGCAGGCGGGTGCGGTTCGTCGGGGCGCATCACGTTGCGCAGCGGCAGTACGGTCGCCGTGGGAGGGATGGCATCGGTATCCAGTTCCCGCAGCCGCGCCGCGTATTCCAGCACGGCTGAGAGTTGCTCCCGGAAGCGCTCCTTCTCCTCTTCCGTCAGGGCCAGTCGGGCCAGATTGGCAATGTGCTCCACTTCCTCGCGGGTCAGTACCACGTCTCACCTCCTCGCCGGGTATGGATATTATATCACCGCCGGGCGGGAGGGCAACTGGACTTCGTGCGTGCGCCAGGGTTTAGTCACCTCTCTGGCTCAGGGGAGGCGATAGCAGATTTCGCATCTCCACCGGCATCAGGACGACCCGCTGACCCTCCAGTGTCCCGTCGCTGATCAGGCCGAAAAACCGCAGGCGGCCCATCAGGTTTTCGGGAGGATGGTCGCCCCAGAACGGATTTTCATCCAGATCGTGGCCGTAGCGTGAGGTAAATTCGTCCCACGGGAGTACGCCCCCTGCATCCAGTACATCCCGCAACGCCCCCCGTTCCTCGTCGGAGAAACTTTCTACCGTCCTCTTCAGCCAATCCGGGAGGGTGAGCACCCGAACGAGGCGCAGAACCAGTTCGTCCTTTCGCCCCACCGGCGAAACCCCTATTCCCCGACAGATCGCCTTGAGGTTCTCCTTATTCAGCCGTTGCAGGCACTCTTCCAGAGAGGCGTCCGCCCGAATCGGTTCCCGGCGCTGCCGGTCGGCCCGCTGCATGGCTTTCTTCAGCCGTGTGACGGACTCGTATGCCCTGATCTGGATCAAACGAATCAAATTCTCCAGAACCGGTTGCTGGAATTCCGGCACCCAGGGCAGCGCGTTTTCCACATAGAAGAGGGCCATAGAGAAGTCCTCTTCCATCAGGGCTAGTGTAGAGGAAGCCTGGAGGTAGCCGATCAGTTCTGCGGGAGTGAACTCTTCGTGTTGCGAGACCGCGGCCAGATGGCGCCGCCCGGTCTCTATATCCCCCTGCTGGAGCGCATCCAGCGCCAGTCTGATATGGGCCATAGGATAGTTCGGGTCCACCTCCAGTGCTTTGTAGTGGTACCGCCTGGCTTCCTCCGGGTTCCCTCGCATCTCATAGAGTATCGCCATTCTCCGATACAGGAACGGCTGATCGGGAAACTCGGCGATCGCCTCCCGAAGGACCGCTTCCGCTTCGTCCATACGATCGTCCTCCAGAAGCGACATTGCCCGTTCCAGCCGCTTTCGCAGCACGGGGGGGATATCCAATTCTTTCACTCTCCACATCGGGACGGTCAGGGACCGCCACTCCTCCCGGAGTTCATCCCAGAGCATGAGCGGCTGATGGGGGTCTATGATTCCCTCCTCTGCGAGCCATCGCGCCGTGACCAGCCGATCGGCCAACACCCCCTTCTGTCCCAGAACAAACCGGTGGATCTCCTCTATGTCCTCAGGGGTGCCCCTCAGAATCAGCAGGTTTATCCAGGCTCCCGCCCGGCGATGAGATCGGAGCAATTGCTCCAGGACGTAGAACAGTTGCGGGTTTCGCTCCATTAACCGCCGAAACCGTTTCCGGGCCTGAGAAAGCGGGATTTTCCCGTCCGCCCATTCCTGGAACAAAAAGGCGAGTTCCTCGTGGTCCAGATAGGGCAACATCCACGGGAGGTAGACGGTGGGATACCGGTTGTTGACTCCCGGAGCCGGCAACTTTTTCTCGCATGCCCGCGCGAGTTCGTTAAACGCAATAAACGGGATGTCGGGCTGCGAGCCCTGGGTGATCATTACCCAGAAGAGCAACCGTTCACCGGTCAGGAAATGCCCCAGATTCGCCGCGGCGCAGGCCAGCACGATCAGGATAACGGGCCCCTCTATTTCCTCCACGTATTTCCGGTAGCGACGATAGAGGTCGTAAAGTCCCGCATCGTCCTCCAGCAATCCCAGCGCTTTCACGACCTCTTCCAGGTCCAGCGGGTCGTCTATGGGCAGGGATTTCAGGGCGCGAGCAACTTCCCCGGCGCGTTCCCGGTCCCCGCGGGCAAAGTGGTAACGCACCAGGGAGGAGTAGACGGGTATGGCATCGAGATGGTCCTCCAGCGCCTTTTCGGCCACCTGGATCGCTTCCCGGATCCGGCCCTCCATAAACAGTGCCTCGGCCATCACTCCCCTGGGCAACATCCACCGGGGAGCGATGCGGGAGACCTGCTGGGCATAGCGCACGGCATTCCGGAAGTCCCTTTCATCAAACGCCCGCAGGCTCAATTCCATAAGATAGCACAACTCCTCGGTCCGGTCTATGGGAAGGCCGAACTCCTCCGCCTGCTGGCGAAAGTGTTCCTCCAGTTCCTTCAGCAGTTCTTCCCCTTCCTCCACCGTGTCGGGAGGCAAAATGTCCCGATTTTCCATCAGCAGACGCAAGGCGCGCAGGGCATGCGCGGGATACCCCAGTTCGTCGTAGAGAAACCCCAGCATCAGCAGGGAGAACAGGTTATCCGGGTCCCGCCGTCGGGCCATCTCCAGCACGGAGAGGGACTCCCTCTGCCGACCGAGGGCGGATAGGGTGATGCCCTTCAAGGTCAGGATTTCCACCCGTTGCTGCAGGTGGAGCGGAGCCTCCTCCAGCACCTGCAGCGCCTCTTCCATCCTCCCCTCTTCATGCAACTGGTGGACCTTCTCCAGGATTTCCTCCAGGCTCGGCCCGCGTCGAACCGGAGGCGGTTGAGGGTGCCGTCGTTTGGGTTTTCTGGCCATTTCATCCCTCCGGGTGTTCTCGCAGGCTTTCCCACACCCGCTCCGCGGTCAGCGGGAAGTCGTGGAACCAGACACCGATGGCATCCCGGACCGCCGCGACCACGGCCGCCGCCACCGGAATAAAGGGCATCTCGCCGACCCCGCGCGCGCCCCACGGCCCGCGCGGGTCGGGATTCTCCAGGATGAGGACATCCACCCGCTCCGGCACATCCAGCGCGGTGGGGATCAGGTAGGTGCTCAGTCGGTCGGTAAGTACTCGGCCCTCCTCCACGATAAAGCGCTCCATCGCCGCCCAGCCCAGGGCCTGCACCACTGCCCCCTCCACCTGGCCCTGGAGCGTCTGGGGGTTCACCGCCCGGCCGACGTCGTCCGCCGAGACGACGCGCAGCACCCGAACCTGCCCGGTCTCCGTATTCACCTCCACCTCCACCGCCTGCGCCACGTAGCCGTAGGCGAAGTTGGGGACGCCGTGGCCGGTCTCGGGATCAAAGGGGGTCGTCTTCGGGGCCAGGTAGGTGTATTCGGCTACTGCCGGGCGTTCCTCCGCCCGCCACTTCTCCAGCGCCGCCTGTGCCGCGCCGCGGATGGCGTTTCCGGCCATAAAGGTGGTACGGGAGGCGGAGGCGGAGCCGGAACTGCCGGGGCTGGTAGCGGTGTCGGAGGCGACCAGACGCACCCGCTCCAGAGGCACTCCCAGCGCCTCCGCGGCCATCTGGCAGATCACCGTATGGGCGCCCTGCCCTACCTCGGCACTGCCGATATAGACGATCGCCTCCTCAATCTCCGCTCCGCCGCGCAGTTCTATCTTTGCCCAGCAATTTTCCTGATAGCCGAAGGAGAAGCCGATGTTCTTGAAACCGGCGGCGAAGCCGATGCCGCGCCGGATCAGTCCCGGACCGTCGGGCGCTTTTGGCGGCCGCTGCCAGCCCTGTTCCGTCTTCCTCCAGCCAGCCGCCTGAGCGCACCGCTCCGTCACCTCCACTAGCCCGACGCCGCCGGGCAGGGGGGTGCCCATCGCCGTGAGGCTCTCCTCTCGCAGCAGGTTACGGACGCGCAGTTCCACCGGGTCCATCCCCAGCGCCTCGGCCAGTTTGTTCATCTGCATCTCCGCCAGAAAGATGCCCTGGGGGGAACCGAAGCCGCGGAAGGCGGCGCTGGGCGGGTTATTGGTGTAGTAGGCGTCCACATCCACCTTCACGTTCGGAATCTCGTAGGGCCCGGTACAGGTGACGGTGAGGTTGCCCATCACTTTGTTGGTGGTGTAACAGTACGCGCCGCCATCGGCGACGACGCGCACCTCCGCCGCCAGCACCTTCCCGTCCTTCGTCGCCCCCCACTTGCAGTGAGCCCAGATCGGATGTCGTTTGCCGTGGCCGATGATGGACTCCTCGCGCGTCCAGACGATCTTCACCGGCCGACGGAGTTTCCAGGCCGCCAGGGCCAGCACGATCTGGACGGACATATCCTCCCGTCCGCCGAAGGCGCCACCGATGGCCGGATAGATCACCCGCACCTGTTCCGGGGGGATATCCAGCGCGTGGGCGATCTGGCGCTGGTCCTCCCAGGTCCACTGCCCGGCGACGATGACCGTCACCCGGCCCTCTTCGTCAATGTAGGCCAGCCCGGCCTCCGGCTGGAGATAGGCGTGCTCCTGGGAAGGCGTGTGGTAGTCGGCCTCCACAATGACATCGCACCGGGCCCAGGCGGCTTCCACGTTCCCCTTGCGAATCTGGTGGTGGCTGAGCCAGTTCCCCTCCGTCCGGAGTTCGGGATGGATGGGGTTGGGAGCACGGGGGGGATGGATGGGGAAGGCGTCGGGCTTCATCGCCTCAAAGGGATCGGTGATGACGGGTAAGTCCTCGTAGTCCACCCGGATGAGGTCACGGGCGCGCGCGGCGGCCTCCTCCGTTTCGGCGACGACCAGGGCGACCTGATCCCCCACAAAGCGGACCACATCGGCGCCCTCTCTGGACGACCCGGGGCCACAGAGGACGGGCTGGTCGGGGGTCTGGAGGCCGTACTCGTTGACGGGCACGTCCTTCGCTGTGAAGATGGCGACGACGCCGGGGACCTTTTCCGCCTCGGAGGTATCTATGCTCCGGATGCGGGCATGGGGCCGCCCGGCGAAGAGAATTTTGGCATACAGCATGCCCGGCATAGAGAAATCGCCCGGGTAGAGAGCCTCCCCGGTGACCTTGGCGCGGGCATCCACCCGGGGAACGGATTGTCCAACGTAACGCTCCGGCATACCCCCTCCGCTTACGCTTTACGCTTTACGTTTTTACTTTTTACGTTTTACGCCCCTATTTTACACGCCTCCCACCTCCCCGCCAGTTTCTCCATCACCTGGGGCAGGGTAGTGTATTCCATCTCCTCCATCGGCAGACGGTGGGGCTCAAAGGGGCCGTGGCGGCGGAAGTGGTCGGCGATGACGTTGCAGAGGCGGCGCGCTTCGTCAAAGCCGGGGTCGTCAAACATGTCCCGCGGCCCCACCAGCCGCCCGCCCGCTACCTGGAACCCCAGGCAGACGACGCGCGGGGGGCCGTCAAAGCGGCTGGGGGTGGCGTGGTAGAGGGGGACGGGCATCAGCGGGCCGTAGTGGGAGCCACGCATCCAGCCCTCCACAATGTGGGGCATAGTGAACGGCTCCAGCACCTCGCCGACAGCCGGGAATTCCCCCTGGCTGCGGACGATGCAGACCGGGTCGTCCTTGCCCACGTACCGCCCGGCGATGAGGGAGAGCCGCTGGGTGGAGGAGACGGCGGCAATTTCCCCTTTTCTGGTATAGACGGCCTTGACCATGTAGCGGCCCGGCGCGCCGATGAAGACCAGCAGGTCGTAGAGTTCTTCGGGCGTGTTGAAGAAGATGCGACGGCTCTCCTTGACGTCGTGGACCTCAAACCGGAAGCCGTCGTGCATCGCTGGCGATATAACAAGGCCCGCGGTGTTGAAAGGATCGGCGAACATTTTGTACAGGGGGAGGTTCCAGGCCCCGGCGGAGGTCTTATCGGCCATGAAGATGAGTACCGGCTCGGAGGGGCGCTCCACGAACTCCATCTCCGCCACCCCCGGCCCCATGCCCTTCACGTTGCCAGAGAAGGCATCGGCCAGCAGGTCCTGCCCGGCGCCGTAGAGTTTCAGCCGTTTGGCGACCTCCGTGCAGGCCTCAAACACCTCCCAGGCCAGGCGGTGAATTTCCTCGCTGTCCACCCCTTTGCAGTGGGTCATGATGAGTTGCAGATCGTCGCCGCAGGCGGTGATGTGGAAATCCACCAGGATGTCCTCCTTGACCGCGGCCTCCAGCCGGTCCTCCGCCTCTTCTATCAGTTCGTCGTGGACGCTGGAGTGGCCCACGAACCCACCGATATCCGCCTTAATGACGCTGAGAGTAATCGGATCTGCCATGGTTCACCTCCAAAGTCGCAGGTCGCAGGGGTCGCAAGTCGCAAGTCGCAGGTCACAAGTCGCAGGTCACAAGTCGCAAGTCGCAAGTCGCAGGTCACAAGTCGCAGGTCACAAGTCGCAAGTCGCAGGGCGCAGATTACGAAATACGCAACACGCAATACGCAATACGCAGCACGCACTACGCACCCCCCCAACCCGCCAGCGCCAGAGCCAGGTCTACCGCCTCCTCAGGGGTCTCCGCGCGATGGATCGGAGGGGAAGGGTGGCCGGGGCGGGTCAGTTCCCACGTCCCCAGCCCGACTACCGGCACGCCGTACTGGAGGGCGTAGGCGATCTCGCTGAGGGTGCCGTAACCGCCCCCGATGGCGATCACGGCCTGGGCGGTGCGGATGATGATGACGTTGCGGGCCTCCCCCATGCCGGTGACGATGGGAATATCCACGTAGGGGTTCGCTTCCTTCGGGGTCGTGCCGGGCAGGATGCCAATGGTGAGGCCGCCGGCGGATTTGGCCCCCCGGCAGGCGGCCTCCATCACCCCACCACGCCCGCCGCAAATCAAGACCGCTCCCCGCTGGGCCAGCACCCGCCCGACGGCCTCAGCGGCCGCCGTTTCCTCCGGCGAGGCCTCCGCCCCGCCGATAACGGCAATCCGCAACCGAACCCCTCGCTCTCCAGAATCCATCTCGCCCGCCCCTCCTGATACGATTTTAGCCACGGATTACACGGATTTTTGCTGTTTTTCCGCGTCCATCCGCGTTCATCCGTGTTCCGTTGAAAACCTTCACACTCCCAGCCCCTTCCCGAACGGGTCCACCCAGGTCTCCAGCGCGACGCGGAGTTCGGGGTATTCCTTCGCCGCCTCCTCCAGCGGGCGGCCCTCCATCGCCGCCTGGATGGCCTGCCGGAAAGCGCGCGCCCCCGCCACTGGCCCCTGCGGGTGGGCATGGATTCCCCCACCGGAGCCGATGACGATATCCGGACCCAGGTCTTTGATCACCTGAGGGACCATCTTCGGGGTGATGCCGCCGGAGGGCATCGGGAAGGTCGGGCGGATGTGGTAGAAGGGGAAAGTGAGGTTCTGGGCCACCCGCTGGAATTTCTCCGGAAGCACCGGCGCTTTCCCGTAGGGGGCGGGGAAGACGACGATATCCGCACCGGCCAGGCGGGGGAGTTTGCCCATAACTAAGTGGGAGCTGATCCCGTGCCACTCAGAGGCATAGAGGGCCCCGGCAACGTCCATATGGGCCAGGATGGGGACGTTGATGGCGGGGTCCTCTGCCAGCGCCCGCAGGACCGGGAAGCCGGTCGCCAGGTAGTTGACCATGATGGCGTTGCAGCCCAGTTCTACCGCCCGGCGGGCGTTTTCAAACACTTTGGGCACCTCGTCGGTGACGTTGACGGTGTAGAGGGTGTGCTCGCCCGTCTCCTCGTACACCTGCCGCTCGGCCTCCATGTAGAGTTTCACCCGCGCCTGAACCTCGTTGAAGGACGGGTTGGCCAGCAGTTCGTCGTCCTTGACGATGTCGCAACCACCCAGCGCCGCGGCACGGAAGAGCTCCACCCCCACCTCCGGCGGGTAGCCGGTGCAGGGTTTGATCATGTTGTTCAGCAGGGGACGGTCATACACCCCCAGCAGTTCCCGGACCCCCAGGATGCCGAACTGCGGCCCCTGGAACCCTTCCACGTACTTGTGAGGGAAGCGCAGGTCCAGCAGTTTCAGCCGCCCGGCCATGGAGATGTTCCCGATCACCGTGGTCAGGAGCATCGGGATCTGGGGGCCGAAGTTGACCTCCGGGAAGGCGATCTGCAGGATGTAGTGGCGGTATTCCACCTCCGGTGGCACCATCCATTCGTAGTCGGGGATTTCGTAGACGCCGATGACTTTGGCAACATGGCGACGGCGCACTTCGGGGGTTTCCCCCGGCACCGGGACCCAGGTGCCGGTGGATTGCTCAATCGCCAGGGCGGGAGCCAGTTTGGGGACAGGCAGGGCTTTGGGATAGGAAACCAGGTACGTGCCGATGACGTATTCGTTCTCGTCTACGCCCTCCGGGAGAGCCAGAGGCAGGGATTCCACATCGGTTTTCATCGTACACCTCCCATAGAAAGCAGGTAGCAGACAGCGGGAAGCAGGAAGCAGGTAGCAGGAAGCGGGTAGGCAACCCTTGTGGTTGCCCCTACGGTCCGGATTTCCGGAACCGCACCCGGTTCACCTCCCGATAGAGGCCCCGCAGGGAGTGGTAGAGGCGCTGGTAAGTCCGGTAGAGCAGGTCGTACGTCTCCCGGTGTTCCGGCCGCGGCGCGAACTCCCGCTCCACCTGGATGATGTCCCGCAGGGACTCAAAGTCCGGGTAGATTCCCAGCCCCACCGCGGCGGTGAGGGCCGCCCCGACCGCCCCCGCTTCCTGCGGGTTGGCGACGGTCTCCACCCGTCGGCCGGTGACGTCGGCGATGATCTGCATCCAGGGGGCGCCGCGCGCCCCCCCGCCGATCACCCGCAGGACCGGCAGGGGAAAACCGAAGGTCTTCTCCACGATGTCTATCATCCAGCGCAGGTTGTAGGCCACCCCCTCGTAGATGGCCCGCAGGAGGTGCTCACGGGTGTGGTCGGCGCTGATGTTGAAGAAGGTGCCCCGCACCCAGGTATCGGCGACCGGGGCCCGTTCGCCGTAAATCCAGGGGGTGCAGACCAGGTAGTCCGACCCCGGCGGGATGCGTTCCACGTCCTCATCCATCAGCGCGTAGACGTTGGGGATGCTGGGGTCGGCCTGCTCGTGGCGGTAGAATTCATCGGCGACCCACTTCAGGCATGCGCCCGCCGTCTCCATCTCCGCAAAGAGCATCACTTTGGACGGGTCGGCGGACTGGATGCAGGCGACTCCGTGGCGCCCGGTGAGGGTTTTCCGGGTGACCACGCCGGCCCAGCCGGACGTCCCCAGGTAGATATGGCCGTCCCCCTCCCGGACGGCCCCCGCGCCGACGGCGGCGGCCGGCGCGTCCCCCACGCCGCCGAAGACCGGCGTGCCCTCCAGCAGGCCGCAAGCCTGCGCTGCCTCCGCCGTCAACCCACCGACCCGATCCACGGAGCGCGCCAGAGGCGGGAATTTCCCCACATCTATGCCCAGGTAGCGGATCAGCCCGCGCATCCAGTCCTTCTTTTTGAGGTCCAGGGCAAAGGCCGACGCGCACGACCATTCAAAGACCATCCGCCCGGTCGCCCGGTAGGTCAGGTAGCCATTGACGTCCAGGAAGCAGGACATGCCGTGATAGATGTGGGACTCGTTCTCCTTGAGCCAGAGGAGTTTGGGCAGGCCGTCCTTGCCGGAGATTTCCGCCCCGGCGATCTGAGCGAAGATTCGGCGGCCGCCGAAACGGCGCATGATGCGCGTCGCCTGCTGGGGCGCCCGACCATCCAGCCAGATGATGGCCCGGCGCAGCACCTCTCCGTCCCGCCCCATCGGGACGATGCCCAGCATCTGGGTGGCGAATACGACGGCCAGAATCTCTTTCGGCGCAACGCCGGAGCGTTCCAGCACCTGACGGGTGGTAGCAACAACCGCATTCCACCAGTCTTCCGGCTCCTGTTCGGCCCAGTCCGGGCGGGGGTAGTGAACGGGATAGGGAGCGAAGGCCGTAGCGTGGACGTTCCCTTCGGTGTCCGTCAGGACGGCCTTGGTGCCTCCGGTACCGACGTCGTAGGCGAGGATGTACTGGGTCATTGCGAGTTACTCCTGGATGGGTTATCGGGCGCGCGCGGCCTCTATCATCTGGCGGCGAATCTTCTCCAGGACGGCGGGAGGGAATTGGGAGACCTCTTCCAGGACCTCCCCAAAGACGTCCAGCGCCCGGTCCAGTTGCTCCTGGGTGATGGTCAGCGGCGGTTTGATTTTCACCACGTTGCGACGGGTAGGAAGCCCGTGAACGATATCGGGCATGTCCAGGTCAAAGATGACGCCGCGCTCCATTGCCAGTTCCACCAGGGCCGTGGCGCGCTCGGTGGCCGGGACTTTGGTTTCCCGGTCCTCTACCAGTTCCACGCCGATGAAGAGGCCTGGACAGCGGACATCGCCGATGAGGGGATGGGTCTCCTGCATCTGCCGCAGGCAGGCGGTGGCCCGTTCCCCCAGTTGCCGCGCCCGACCGGGCAGGTCCAGCCGCAGGGTCACTTCAATGGCGGCCAGCGCGGCGGCGAAGGCGATGGGGTTGGCGCCGAAGGTGGAGTGCTCCTCCACATAGGTGAACCCCTGCAGGTCCTCCCGTGCCACGATCGCGCCGATGGGGAAGCCGCCTCCCAGCCCTTTGGTGAGCACAATGATGTCCGGCGGGACGCCGTAGTACTCGGCGGCGCTCATCGCACCGATGCGGCCGAAGACGGTCTGGCTCTCGTCGTAGATGAGCAGGATGTCGTAGCGGTGGCAGAGTTCCTTCAGGCCGGCCAGGTAGCCAGGGGGCGTGGGAATCTGCCCGCCCGCCCCCTGCATGGGCTCAATGATCAGGCCGGCGATCGGACCGTTGGCCCCGTAGCGGATCGCCTGCTCCACCAGGTCCAGGCAGGCCAGGCCACAGGTCTGGGGATCATGCCGGATGGGACAGCGGTAGCAGTAGGGGTAGGGGAATTTGACGAAGTGTTCGGCCCCCCAGCCGGTAAAGCGGAGCAGGTCGGGCATGTAGTGGCTGGCGGGAATGGTGGCCAGAGTGGCTCCATGGTAGCCCCGATAGGCCACCAGGAAGGTGGTTGCGCCGGGGCGGTTGACCATCGCCAGTTTCATTGCCGCCTCAATGGCCGTCCCCCCACCCTGGTTGGTCAGGGCGACTCGTTTCAGGTTGCCGGGAAATAATTGGGCGAGGCGGTTGATCAGTTTGATGCGCGGGACGGTGGGGAAACCGTAGCGGACGTGAGTCAGGTGGCGCATCTGTTCGGCGACGGCTGCCAGAACATCGGGATGGCAATAGCCCACGTTGAGAGTCCAGGCCTGGGCAGTGCAGTCAATGTACTCTTTGCCCGTGATGTCCCGAACGATCGCCCCGCCGGGGACGCCTTCGTAGAGAATTTCCCGCTTCAGCGGGGTCAGGGAGAGGGCGCGAGCCTGTTCTATCTCTTCTCTGGAAAGGTCGGTCAGGAGGGAGCGAATCTCTTCTTCGGTCAGCACTTGGGGCTGAAACATACGTCCTCCTTTGGGTGGGAACGAACATTGCTCTCAAAGAGAATGTACTCCCAAGCGGGGAGTTTGTCAAGGGGTAGGGCAACTCCGGGTGTATTTCAGTTCTATGGCAAGTTTGCTTCCTCCCAGCCCCGTCTGTTTACGGCGGGGCTGGGGAAACGGCCCTTTCCGCCCCGCCGTGAACTGGCGGGGCTTGGGAAAACGGCACATTCCGCAATCTACCATAAAACTGAAATGCACCCGGCAACTCCGCAGGAGCTGCCCTACACCCGTTCGTAGGGGTCAAACATTTTGGCGTATTCCTGCAGGGCGAAGCGGTCGGTCATTCCGGCGATGTAGTCGCAGACAACCCGATGGAGGTCCTCCCCTTCTTTCAGGCGGGCCTGCACGTCCAGCGGGAGTTGAGCGGGTTCGGATACGTAGGCGTGGAAGAGTTCCGCGATCACCCGCTCCGCTTTCTTCTGCATTCGGATGACCCGCGGGTGGCGATAGAAGTTCTGCAACAGAAAGGCCTTCAGTTCCCGGTTCATCTCCTGGACCTCGGGGGAGAAGGCGACGACGTTTTCGGGCAACCGGCGCACGGCTTCCGGGGAATCCGGGGCCCACATTTCCAGACGGCGGTTCGTCTCCATCAGCACGTCGGTCACCATCAGGCCGATGAAGCGACGGATGAGCCGATGGCGGATGAGGTCGGTGAAGGAATCTCCCTGCCAGCCGATGCTCTCTTTGAGGCGTTCCCACCAAGCGATGCCGTCCAGGTCACGGGGGGCGATCAGGCCGGAGCGCAGGCCGTCGTCCAGGTCGTGGGCGTTGTAGGCGATTTCGTCGGCGGGGTTGGCCAGTTGAGCCTCCAGGGTGCCCCGTTTCTCCGGCTCAAATCCGGCGGCGTCGGCAACGTCGTACTCCGTTTCGTGCTTGACCAGCCCCTCCCGCACCTCCCAGGTCAGGTTCAGGCCGCGGAATTCGGGGAAGCGGCATTCCAGGTGGTCCACAATGCGCAGGCTGTGGCGGTTGTGGTCAAAGCCGCCGTGGTCGGCCATCAGACTGTTCAGCGTCGCCTCGCCGGCGTGGCCGAAGGGGGGATGGCCCAGGTCGTGGGCCAGACAGATGGCCTCTACCAGGTCCTCGTTGGCCCCCAGGGCGCGGGCCATCGTCCGCCCGATCTGCGCCACCTCCAGCGTGTGGGTCAGCCGGGTGCGGTAGTAGTCCCCCTCGTAGATGACGAAGACCTGGGTCTTGTACTCCAGCCGCCGGAAGGCGGTGGTGTGCAGGATACGGTCGCGGTCCCGCTGGAAGGCGGTGCGGTAGGGGTGCTCGTCCTCCGGCACAGCCCGGCCGCGGGAATCGCGGCTCTTGAAGCCGTAAGGGGCCAGGGTCTGAACTTCTCGTTCTTCGTAGTCTTGCCGCCAGATCAACATCGGGCCTCCTTACGTGTTCCGTATTGCGTACTGCGTATTCCGTATTGCGTGTTGTGTGGGGCAGATGGCATTTCCCTGCGACTCCTGCGCCTTTCTGCGACCTGCGACGTGCGACTTGCGCCTCCTGCGACTCTGCGACCTGCGCCCCTGCCTCAGCGCAGGATGAACCGGGGCGGTTCGGACTCTTCGGCCTCCGTCTCCAGATAGCGCAGCACTTTCTCCCGGATAGCGTCCCGCACCCGGCGGAAAACGTCCAGGCGGTCTTCGGTGATCCCGTCGGCCTGGGCGGGGTCGGGGAAGCCCATATGGATCGCCCGTCCCGGCCCCAGCCAGGCCGGGCACTCCTGGGCAGCGCTATCGCAGAGGGTGATGACGACGTCAAACCGGTCGTTGCGGAATTCTTCCACCGATTTGGAGCGCTGGCCGGAGATGTCTATGCCCAGTTCGGCCATCGCCTGGACGGCCAGGGGATGGACGTAGCCGGTGGGATGCGTGCCGGCGGAGTATGCCTCCCAGCGGTCGCTCAGGAAGCGGTTGACCAGCCCCTCCGCCATCTGGCTGCGGGCAGCGTTGCCGGTACAGAGGAACAACACGCGTCGTTTCATAAAAACCTCCAGGGACACAAAGGGCGCAAAGAAATCCAGTAGCGTTCCGCGGCAAACCATTTTCACCGCCGAGACGCAGAGGCCACCGAGGTGCCATGTTTTCATAGATGACGGAATGGTTCTCGTTGGTGTAACTATTCAGCCATCCTCGCCCGACGCTAAACCGTCGGGCTCAAAGCGAAAGCCCCCTTCGGGGGCTGTTTCGTTCGTAGTGAGCCACGAAGCGCAGCGGAGGGGCGTTTCGGGGCGGCGGGCGACCCTCGGGGTCGCCCCTACCCGAGGGTTCACCCCCCGGCGGGGAGGCTGAATAGTTACTCTTTGGTTCAAAAATGTTCCTCTGCGGGCTCTGCGGGCTCTGCGGACTCTGCGGTGAGCAGTTACAGAATCCCCCCAAAAACCTTCCGTGTGCTTCCGTGTGTTTCTGTGGCTTAATCCACAGACACCGAGCGTCGCAGCAGGTAGTAAATGCGGGGAGTGTCCCCTTCTGCCCGGACCACGTCGCAGGCGGTGTATCCGGCGGCAAAGGCGGCCTCGCAGGCCTCCCGGACGTTCATCCGCCAGGCCAGCGCCAGCGCAGGATCGGCACGCTTGACCGCCTGGATGCGGGCGGGGATTTCCACCAGGACGGCCTCCCCCTCCGGCGGGCGCACCGGGCCGGGCTCTACCCACCCCTCCGGACGGGAATGGCCGGGGTTGAGAACGACTGCCCCGGCCTCCCGCAGGTCCTCCAGACGCCGGGGACGCCATCCGTCCTCCACCCGGCGCCGCACCCACTCGCTGCCCACCCACCAGGCCACCTCAAATCGGTCGGACGGCAGGCCAACGTTCAGACCGTCGGCCATCGGGCCGTAGAAATCCCGCAAATAGCAGCGGCAGATGGCGCCCAGTTTCCCCAGGTTCAGTGTCCCGTTGGCGGCCTCCAGCGGGTCGTAGGTCCAGGTGACCAGTTCGTAGCCGTGGGCGAGGGCCCATTCCCGCTGGGACAGTTTCAGCCGATAGCCGACTCCCTTGCCCTGCCAGTCGGGATGGACGCCCATAATCCGGGAGCAGAGTTGCCACTGAGGCCCCGCGGCGGCGGGATTATCCGGCGGAACCCGTCCGGGCAGGCCGAAGACGAAGCCGATCAGTTGCCTCTGGTGGTCAAACGCGCCCAGGACCATCCCGCCATACCGCTGGCTGGCGATGAGCATGCTGGCGGTCGCTTTGGGCATCTCTTCTGCGCTCATTCGCCAGATGGCCTGCTGGAGGCGCTCACAGGCCAGGAACTCCTCCGGAGTTCGCAGGGGGGCGATGAAGAACTCGTCCATTCTCATCCACCGATATGGGACATCGGAAGGGCAGCGGGGACACCGTCTTCGGCCAGGGTGTGGCCGCGCGGTTTGATGAGGACGGCCTGCAGGAAGAGGTCGCGCAACTCCTCGTCCGTGGCGCCCTGGCGCAGGGGGGTGCGCAGGTCCACACTGGCGCCGGAGAGGAGGCAGGGGAGCAGGCGGCCATTGGAGGTGAGGCGCAGGCGGTTGCAGCCCCGGCAGAAGTGCTCGGTGACGGCGCTGATGAAGCCCACCGTCCCGGCGGCGTCGGGCAGACGGTAGTAGCGGGCGGGGCCGATCCCCACTTCGCTGTAGACGGGGATGAGCGGCCCCAGCGCTTCCTCTATGCGGGCGCGGATTTCCGCCGAAGGGACGACGCCGTCCCCGGACCAGTGCACTCCCGCCCCCAGTGGCATTACCTCAATGAACCGGACGTGCCAATCCGGTTGCAGGGTCATACGGGCCATGTCCACCACCTCATCGTCGTTCAGCCCGCGGATAACCACCATGTTGATTTTGACCGGACGGAGGCCGACTGCCAGCGCCGCCTCCCGACCCGCCAGCACGTCCTCCAGATTCCCCCAACGGGTCATCTGACGGAACCGCTCCGGACGGAGGGTATCCAGGCTCAGGTTGATCCGTCGCAGGCCGGCGCGGGCCAGGGGTTCGGCGCACTGGCGCAACAGGATGCCGTTGGTCGTCATAGAGAGATCGTCCAGGCCGGAGATGCGAGCCAGTTCGGAGACCAGGTCCACGATCCCTGCCCGTACCAGGGGTTCCCCGCCCGTCAGGCGAATGTGGACAAAGCCGATCTCCACGGCGATGCGGACGATGCGGACGATTTCCTCGTTGCGCAGGATGTCCTGATGGGAGAGTTTCGGGACACCCTCTTCGGGCATACAGTAGATACAGCGGAGGTTGCAGCGGTCGGTAACCGAGACCCGGAGATACTGGATCGGGCGGTCGTAGGCATCAAAGGGCATAGGAGGCCTCCCATCGCAGGGTACAGATAGTGTACCGCAAAACGGGGTTTTGGGCAACCGGTTGACTTCCCCAAAAAACGTGCTATCATTTTATGACGTCGGGCGGTTAGCTCAGCTGGTCAGAGCGCCTCCCTTACAAGGAGGAGGTCACAGGTTCAAGTCCTGTACCGCCCACCTGGCATCCCCGGAAGCGGAGATCTCTCTATGAAACTCCTCCTGCCGGATTACCTCGTGGAGCGTCTGAGCGAAGCGGTTTGCCGGATTGCCCCGGATTGTCAGATCATTCCCTTTGGACCCGACGGGGAGGTGGCCGAAAGCCTGGAGGACGCGGAGGTGCTCTTCCTCCGCTGGGGGCTTTCTCCGGAAGCGACCCGAAAACTGATCGCCCGCATTCCTCATCTCCGCTGGATTCACACCATCAGCGCGGGGGTGGACCACCTGCTCTTCCCCGAACTGCGGGAGTCGGAGGCGATTCTGACCAACGCCAGTGGCGTCTTCAACGTCCCCATCGCCGAGACGGTGCTGGCCTACATGCTGGCAGTGGTGAAGCGGCTGCCGGAGTTTCTGGCCTATCAGCGGGAGCACCGCTGGCAGAAACTCCCCCTGCGGGAACTGCGTGGGTTGACGGTGGGCATCGTCGGGCTGGGGGACATCGGCTCCGAGGTCGCCCGGCTCTGCCGCGCCTTCGGGATGCGCGTCCTGGGCCTGCGCCGCCACCCCACCCCCAGCGATGTCGCCGACGCGGTCTTTCCCCCGGAGCGGTTGCACGACCTGCTGGCGCCATCCGACTTCGTCGTCATCGCCCTGCCCCTCACCGAGGAGACGCGCGGGATCATCGGGCGGGAGGCACTGGCGGCGATGAAGCCCGATGCCTGGCTCATCAACATCGCCCGGGGCGCGCTGGTGGACGAAGAGGCGCTGATAGAGGCGCTGCGGGAGGGCCGCATCGGTGGGGCCTGCCTGGACGTCTTCGCCGAAGAGCCCCTGCCGGAGGATAGCCCCCTCTGGGATATGCCCAACGTCATCATCACCCCACATAATTCCTGGAGTTCCCCCCACATAGACGAGCGGGAGATAGAACTCTTTCTGGAGAACCTGCGCCGCTACGTCGCCGGGGAGCCGCTGCGGAATGTGGTGGATAAGAAGGCGGGGTATTAGTCACTCCACAGTTCACAGTCCACAGTCCACAGGCCGTTACTACAAACCATACAAGGAGGATACTCCAATGAAACTGGACCCCAATGCCCGCTACAGCAAAACCCACGAATGGGCCCGCTGGGACGGGGACGAGATCGTCTGCGGGATCAGCGACCATGCCCAGGAGTCCCTCTCCGACATCGTGTACGTGGAACTGCCAGAGGTGGGCGATTCCTTCGCCCGGGGCGACGTCTTCGGTTCGGTGGAGTCGGTGAAGGCCGCCTCCGACCTCTACATGCCGGTGGGCGGCGAGATCACCGCGGTCAACGAGGAACTGCAGAGCAAGCCCGAACTGGTCAACCAGGACCCCTACGGCGCGGGCTGGATGATCCGCGTCCGCCCCTTGGACCCGGCCGAGTTTGACGACCTGATGGACGCCCAGGCCTATGAGGCCTTCCTGGCCGAGGAGGGATAGTGGAGCAGACGGCGAAAACCGCCGAGCAATTGAAAGCCGAGGGGCTGCGTCTCTTTCAGGAGGGGCTCTACGAGGAGGCCCGCCGACGCTTCGGGGAGGCCCAGGAACGCTTCGCCGCCGAAGGGAACGACCTGGAAGCGGCGGAGATGCTCAATAACCAGGGCGTCGTCTACCGGATGCTTCACCGCTGGGAGGAGGCGCGGGCGGCCCTGGAGGAGGCCAGGGCCGCCTTCGCCCGTCTGGGCGACCGCCACCGGGAGGCGCAGGCCCTGGGCAATTTGGGGGGGCTTCTGGCCAGCCGGGGCGACCATCTGCGGGCCCAGGAATACCTGCGCCGCGCTACCGACATCTTTGCCGAACTGGGAGACCGCCAGCGGCAGGGAGAGACGCTGATGGCGCTGGGCGTCCAGATGTGGAAGGCCGGTGACCGCTGGGGTGGACTGGCCGCATATCAGGGCGGCCTGGAGACGCTGGAGAGTCCAACCCCTCAACAGAAGACCCTGCGCAGCCTGATCGGCCTGGCCTCCCGCCTCTTCCGGTTGCGGCTTCCCGGAGTATGAGTCCGGCACCGATGCGCCCCATCCCGGCCAACAGCATTGAGTTTGAATACGTCTATGTGGCCAACCAGCGCTGCTCCTGTGGCGGTTATTTCGCGGCCCGAAGCCAGGAGTTGCGCCGGGGGCCCGAAGGGCCGGTGGACCACCTTATTGCCCGCTGTGAGGCGTGCGGGGCCGAGCGCGCCTTTGATTTTGACATCCGCACCTTCTTCGGCCAGTGGGAAAAGTACGGCCGCTTCCGGGAGACGGAGGAGTTCTTCCGGGCCGCGATGCGGCATCTGAAGGCCGGGGAACTGGCCGAGGCGGAGGGGGCACTCCGGCGGGTGGTGGATGCCGAGGAGGGGGAGCCGGCATTCGCCTGGGGACACTATCACCTGGGGGTGGTCCTGCTGGTGGCGGATCGGGCGGAGGAGGCGTTGCCGCACCTGGAGCGGGCGGCCGCCATCCAGCCGCTGGAGCCGGACATCCACGAGGCACTGGCGGTGGCGCTGGAGGCACTGGGGCAGGGGGAGGCGGCCGAGGCGCATCGGCGGGAACGCGCTGACCTGCGCGCCCGTTTCCCGGAGGAATAAAACGGGCGGCGGGGGACGTCGTCCCCCGCCGCCCGTTCGTTCTCCCCTATTGCCGCGGCACCAGGCGGGCCATCAGCGTGCGGTAGAAGTAATCCCGCTCCCGCACCCGGGCGAAGCGGGCCGTATAGGGGCTGGCCCCCACCTCCACCGAATCGCCCGGGGCCAGTTCCGCCACCCGCTCCCCGTCCAGAATCAGCGTCGCGGGGGAATGCCCGCAGACGACCACCCGCACCCGCACCCCCTCCGCCAGCACCACCGCCCGATCCAGGCTCAGGTGCGGCGCGACGGGCACCAGCAGGATGTTCCGCTGGTGGGGGGGCATGATGGGCCCGCCCGCAGCCAGCGCGTAGGCGGTGCTGCCGGTGGGCGTCGCCACGATCAGCGCGTCGGCCACGTACGTGGTCAGCAGGTCGCCGTCCACCCGTGCCTCCAGATGCACCACCCGCCCCAGCGTCCCCTGCCCGACCACCACATCGTTCAGCGCGTCCCCCTGGAACGGCCCGGCCGTGGCGCGCAGCATCATCCGCTCCTCCACCCAGTACTCCCCCCGTCGCACCCGGGAAAGCACTTCCTCCCAGTTCTCCGGCTCCGCCTCGGTCAGAAACCCCATCCGCCCCAGGTTGACCCCCAGGATCAGGGTGGGATGACCGGCGGTCCGGTGGGCGGCCCGCAGGATGGAGCCGTCGCCGCCCAGGGTGATCAGCAGGTCGGTACCGGCCAGGGGGAGGTCGGGCGCTTCCGTCAGCGCGTCCGTCTCCCAGACCTGTGCGCCCCGTTCCCGGAGCCAGTGGGCGATGTCCTGCGCCAGCCGCGCGGCCGCCGGGATGTGAGGATGGACGAAAATGCCGACGGTCTCTACGGGCCGACCCGTTCCCGCAGCCACGAGACCAGTCCCTCCAGAGCGACGTCCGTCTGTTCGCCGGTGGTCATATCCCGCACCGCGGCGACGTTGCGGGCCAGTTCATCCTCCCCCAGGATGACGACCCAGCGGGCGCCGCGCTTATCCGCCTCCCGCATCTGGCTCTTCAGCCCCCGTTCGCCGAAGGCGATCCAGACCCCCACCCCGGCATGACGGAGTTCGTCGGCCAGGCGCACCGCCTCCCGACGGGCGCGGTCCCCTAAATGGGCCAGGAAGACGGCAGGGGAGGGCAATGGCGGGACGGTCAGTCCCTGCGCTTTCATCACCATGATGATGCGCTCTATCCCGGCCGCGACGCCCACACCGGGGGTGGGAGGGCCGCCCAGGATTTCCGCCAGACCGTCGTACCGGCCTCCGCCGCAGACCGCCGCCTGGGCGCCGATCCCCGCCGCCCAGACCTCAAAGACGGTCTTGGTGTAGTAGTCCAGCCCCCGCACCAGCCGGTGATTCAGGGTGTACGGCCGCCCCAGCATGTCCAGGTACTCCCGCAACCGGGCGAAGTGTCCGGCGCATTCGTCGCAGAGGTGGTTCAGGATGGAGGGCGCCGCCGCGATGACCGGCTGGCACATCTCCACCTTGCAGTCCAGCACCCGCAGGGGGTTGCGCTCCATCCGGCGGCGGCAGTCCTCACAGACCGCATCCCGATGGGCGAAGTAGTACTCCTGAAGCACCTGGACGTACCCCGGACGGCAGCGGGGGCAGCCGGTGGAGTTGAGTTGAAAAGAAAGGTCGCGGAAGCCCAGCCCCGCGTAGAGGTCCCAAATCAGGAGCATCACCTCCAGGTCGGCGAGGGGGTCCATATCCCCCAGAATTTCCATGTTGAACTGGTGGAACTGGCGGAAGCGGCCGGCCTGGGGGCGGTCGTAACGGAAAACGGGGCCGACCGAGTAGAGTTTGACCGGCTGGGGACGGACGTGGAAGCCGTGCTCAATGTAGGCGCGGACGACCCCGGCGGTGAACTCCGGTCGCAGCGTGAGCGACTCTCCGCCCTTATCGGTGAAGGTGTACATTTCCTTCTCCACGACGTCGGTGGCGGTGCCGATGCCGCGGGCGAAGAGGTCGGTGGCCTCAAAGATGGGCACGTCTATCCGCTCAAAGCCGGCCCGGCGCGCCAGCCGCACGGCAAAGTCCACGACGTATTCCCAGTAGGGCTGGTCTTCCGGCAGAATGTCGTGGGTTCCGGTTGGACGTTGAAATCGCGGCATCTTTCTCCTTTGATTCACCACAAAGGACACGAAGGAGAGACACGAAGGACACAAAGATTTTTAGTTCCTTTGTGTGATCCTTTGTGTCCTTCGTGGTAATTATACGCCATTTTCTCGGAGAGGCGAATGGCGGGGCGGGGCGGTGCGGAGGAGGCGGGCCGCCGCCAGCCCGGCCAGGGAGAAGAGGGCCGCGGAGCCCAGGAACGGCATGCGCAGCCCGCCCGCCACCGCCAGCGTGGCGCTGACCATCGGCCCGACGGCGTTAGCGATGGAGGTGACGGTGGACTCCACCCCATAGACCGTGCCCTGGCGCCCGGCCGGGGCCAGTGCTGCCAGCGTCGCGCTGAGCGCGGTCACCGTGCCGCCCATCACGAAACCGGCACCGGCCTGGAAAAGCGCCAGCAGCGGAACGCTCGGAACGAAGTACTGAGCGACGTAGAGGGTGGCGGAACCGAGCGCGCAGAGCAGGAGGACCCGACGCTCTCCCCAGCGGTCGCTGAGGCGGCCCAGGACAACGGCCCCCGCCGCCCCCGCCGCGGCGTTAATCCCCTGCACCAGGCCGGAAAGGGTGGCCGCGGCGCCAGACGGCGCCATGGATTGAATCAGGAGCGGCAGCATCGGCGCCAGCACCCGTGCCGCCAGCCGCATCATAAAACGGACGCCCAGCACGCTGACCAGCGGCGGCGAGGAGAAGACGAGGCGAAAGTTCTGCAGGAGTGCCCGTCCCGGCGACGACGCGCTTTTCAGGGGAGGGGTAAAATTCTCCCGCACCAGAAAGGCCACCATCAGCCCGCCGCAGAGCAGAAGCCCGCTGGTAGTCCAGAACGTGGTCCGGAAGCTCCACTGGTCGGCGATGAAGCCACCGATCAGCGGGCCGACAGAGTGGCCGGTGTAGACGGCCATCTGAAGGAGCCCCAGCGCGTAGCCGACCCGTTCCCGCGGCGCGACGCTCACCACCAGCGTGGTCGCCGCGGCGACCGTTCCCGTCAGCATGCCCTGGAATGCCCGCAATGTGGCCAGTTGGGGGGCGGTACGGGCCAGCGACATCAGCCCGATGACCAGAGCGCCGCCGAACATCGCCCGCTCCACCATCGGCTTCCGTCCGTATCGGTCGGCCAGCGACCCCCAGATGGGCGCCATGACGGCCATGGTGACTGCCTGGGCGGAGAAGATCATCCCCGACCAGAATTTCACCGCATCGGGAGAGGTAACGCCCAACTCCTGGACGTAGAAAGGGAGAATGGGCAAGACCGAGGAAAAGCCGATAATGGCCGTGAATTCGGCAAACCAGATAACCCAGAGTGTCCGCTGCCAGGAAGAAGGAGAAGTGCGAGCGTCGCTCACTGTACCGGTCCTGGATGGGTGGGTTTCGGGGAGAGATTGCTCCCTCCGGATGTCCGGTAGCATCCCCCTGGAGTGTTGTTGAAGGAATAGCAACCACTTTTCAACCGCAGAGCACGCAGAGACTGCCAAGAAAGAGAAAAATCTCTGCGAACTCGACGCTTTCTGCGGTAAAACGCCGGCCAACACTCTACAGGGAGACTCCCAGATGTCCGGAACGGATTATAAACCCTTTCTATCGGTGGAGCAACCTGAAGAGTCCGCTCATTGCTCATTTTCCCATCCCGTGTTAAAATACCTTTTTGCAACATCATTTAATAGGGATTCTATGGACCGCATTGTCGTTCGGGGTGCCCGTCAGCACAATCTGAAAAATATCACCGTGGAGATTCCCCGCGACCGGCTGGTGGTCATCACCGGCATCTCCGGTTCGGGGAAGTCATCCCTGGCCTTTGATACCATCTTCGCCGAGGGGCAGCGCCGCTACGTGGAGTCCCTCTCCGCCTACGCGCGCCAGTTCCTGGGGGAAATGCAGAAGCCGGACGTGGACGCCATTGAGGGGCTCTCCCCCGCCATCTCCATTGACCAGCGCGGCGTTTCCCACAACCCCCGCTCCACCGTCGGCACCGTCACCGAAATCTACGACTATCTCCGCCTCCTCTACGCGCGCATCGGCATCCCCCACTGCCCGAAGTGCGGCCGGGAGGTGACCCGGCAATCCGCCCAGCAGATCGTGGACGCCGTCCTCGGCCTGCCCGCCGGGACCCGTTTTCAGGTACTGGCCCCCCTGGTCAAGGACCGCAAGGGCCACCACCAGGCCGTCTTTGAGGACGTCCGCAAGGCGGGCTTCGTGCGCGTCCGGGTGGACGGCGTGGTGCGGGAGGTGGACGAGGAGATAGAACTGGACCGGTACAAACTCCACACCATTGAGGCGGTGGTGGACCGGCTGGTCATCCCCGAAGAGACGGATGACGGCTTCCGTACCCGCCTCACCGATTCGGTGGAGACCGCGCTCCGGATGGGCGACGGCGTCGTCATCATCAACGACGTCTCCGCCGACCCGCCGCGCGACCTGCTCTTCTCCGAACATCTGGCCTGCCCGGTCTGCGGGATCAGTCTGCCGGAGATTGAGCCCCGCACCTTCTCCTTCAACAGCCCCCACGGAGCCTGCCCCACCTGTCAGGGACTGGGGACGCGGACGGAACTGGACCCCGACCTGATCGTCCCCAACCCCGACCTCTCCCTGGAGGAGGGGGCCATCGTCGCCTGGAACACCGACGACCACGACGGTTACTACTGGCAGCTGCTGGAAGCCACCGCCCGCTACTACCACATCCCCACCGACCGACCGTGGCGGGAACTGACCTCCGCCCAGCGGCAGATTATCCTCTACGGCAGCGGCGGGGAGGAGATTCCCATCACCTACACGGCGCGGGACGGCGGGCGGCGCATTTACCGCACCCCCTTTGAAGGGGTCATCCCCAACCTGCAGCGCCGCTACCGGGAGACGACCTCCGACTACATCCGCGCCAAGGTAGAGGAATTCATGACCCGTCGCCCGTGCCCGGCCTGCGGCGGGGCGCGCCTGAAGCCGGAGGCGCTGGCCGTCACCGTCGGGGGCAAGTCCATCTACGAACTGACCCGCTGGCCTGCCGCGCAGTTGCTGAAATGGCTGGACGACCTCCGCCTCACCGAAAAGGAACAGCGCATCGCCGACCGTATCCTGAAAGAGGTGCGCTCCCGTCTGCAGTTTATGGTGGACGTCGGGCTGGACTACCTGACGCTGGACCGAACGGCCGACACCCTCTCCGGTGGCGAGGCCCAGCGCATCCGCCTGGCGACGCAGATCGGCTCCCAGTTGACCGGCGTCCTCTACGTACTGGACGAGCCGACCGTCGGCCTGCATCAGCGGGATAACGACCGGCTCATCCGCACACTCCAGGCGATGCGCGACCTGGGGAACACGCTGCTGGTGGTGGAGCACGACGAGGCGATGATCCGCGCCGCCGACTGGATTATAGACCTGGGACCGGGGGCAGGGGAGAAGGGGGGCGAGGTCGTCGTCGCCGGGACGCTGGAGGACGTCCTCAACCATCCCGTCAGCCTGACCGGCGCGTATCTCTCCGGACGGAAGCGCATCCCCATCCCCAAAACGCGCCGTCCGGGCAACGGGCAGTTCTTGGTCATCCGTGGGGCGCGGGAGCACAACCTCAAAAACATAGACGTCCGCATTCCCCTGGGGATGTTCGTCTGCATCACCGGCGTCTCCGGTTCGGGCAAATCCACCCTGCTGGTGGACATCCTCTACCGTCGTCTGGCGCAAATCCTGCACGGCGCGCGCGAGGTCGCCGGAGAGCACGACACCATTGAGGGGGTGGAGCACATAGACAAGGTCATCAATATTGACCAGTCGCCCATCGGGCGGACGCCCCGCTCCAACCCGGCGACGTACACCAATCTCTTCGGGCCCATCCGCGACCTCTTTGCGTCGCTGCCGGAATCCAGAATTCGCGGCTACCGGGCGGGGCGGTTCTCCTTCAACGTCAAGGGGGGCCGCTGCGAGGCGTGTGAGGGGCACGGAGTGCTGCGCATTGAAATGCAGTTCCTGCCCGACGTCTACGTCCCCTGCGACGTCTGCCACGGGCGGCGGTACAACCGGGAGACGCTCCAGGTGCGCTACAAGGGCAAGAACATCGCCGAGGTGCTGGATATGACGGTGGACGAGGCGGCGGAGTTCTTCTCGGCCTTCCCCGCCATCCAGCGCAAGTTGCAGACGCTGCAGGATGTGGGGCTGGGCTACATCCGGCTGGGGCAGCCCGCCCCGACCCTCTCCGGCGGGGAGGCGCAGCGGGTGAAACTGGCGCGGGAACTCTCCAAAGTCGCCACCGGCCGCACGCTCTACGTGCTGGACGAGCCCAGCGTAGGCCTGCACGCGGCCGACGTGGACAAACTGGTCGCCGTCCTCAACCGGCTGGTGGATGCAGGCAATACGGTGGTCATCATAGAGCACCACCCCGACATCATCAAGGTGGCCGACTGGATCATAGACCTGGGGCCGGAAGGGGGCGAGGCGGGCGGTTGGGTCGTCGCCGAAGGGCGGCCGGAGGACGTCGCCCAGGTGGAGTCCAGTTACACCGGGCAGTTCCTGCGGAAGATTCTGTAAAAGGGCGCAGGTCGCAAGTCGCAGGGCGCGGGGGAGCAGGGGAGCGGAGGTGCAGAGGTGCAGAGGTGCAGAGGTGCAGAGGTGCAACGGAATACGGAATACGGAATACGCAATATAGGGATGATGCTGCGCGATTTTCTGCGCAGCAACTGGCTGGCTCTGGCCGTGCTGGCGGCCCTCTTCGGGGGCTGGTTCCTTCTTCGTACGCCGGCCACGGCCCTGGCTTCCGTGGAGGAGTTTGACCAGCGGATCCGGGGCGGCCGGCCCGTGGTGGTGGAGTTCTTCTCCAACACCTGAAGCGCCTGCTTCATTGCCAAACCTGTCGTGGACAGGTTAGAACAGGAGTTAGAGGGAACTGCGGAGGTGATGCGGATTGACGTGATGAGCCGGGTAGGAAACACCCTGGCGCAGCGGTACGGAGTTGTTGCCGTTCCCACCTTTCTGGTTTTTGACGGGAACGGACAGGTCATCTACGCCCAGGCCGGCATTCCCGATCGGGCCTCCGTCATCGCCGCGGTGCAGGGCCAGTAGCCCGCGGGTCAGGGGGGCAGCGGGTACTTCAGCCCGCTGCCCGTGTTGAAAAGGACGACGCGTTCGTCGGGAGCGATCCACCCCTCCGAAAGCAGCGCTTTCAGCGCGGCCAGCGTCGCCCCGCCCTCCGGACAGGCGAAAATTCCCTCTGACCGCCCCATTTCCATCTGCCCCTCTGTCAGCGCCTCGTCGGAGACAGCGACCGCGGTGCCGCCGCTTTCCCGCACCGCCCGCAGGATGAGGAAATCCCCCACCGCGGCGGGCACCCGCAGTCCCGCAGCGACCGTCTGAGCGTTTTCCCAGGGGATGGCGAACTCCTCTCCGGCCTGAAACGCCCGCACCATCGGGGCACAGCCGCTGCTCTGGACGACTACCATCCGGGGGCGGTGCTCGTCTATCCAACCCAATTCGGCCATCTCCGTGAACGCCTTCCACATCCCCACCAGTCCCGTCCCCCCGCCGGTGGGGTAGATGATGACGTCGGGCAGGCGCCAGCCCATCTGCTCGGCCAGTTCGTACCCCATTGTCTTCTTGCCCTCCAGCCGGTACGGCTCTTTGAGGGTGGAGAGGTCAAACCAGCCGTGCTCCTCGGCCAGTCGGCGGGCCTCCCGGCCGCAGTCGGTGATCAGGCCGTCCACCAGTGTCACCTCTGCGCCCAGGACGCGGCACTCTGCCAGAAAGGGGGCCGGGACGTCGCGGGGCATGAAGACGTGCAGGCGCAGGCCGGCGCGGGCCGCGTAGGCCGCGGCTGCCCCCCCGGCGTTCCCCGCCGACGGGATGACCATCTCCCGAACCCCCAGTTCCAGCGCCCGGGAGACCGCTACTGCCAGCCCGCGCGCCTTGAAAGAGGCGGTCGGGTTGAGGCTTTCCTCCTTAATGTACAGATGAGGCATCCCCAGCGCCTCCCCCAGACGACGGGCGTGGAGCAAAGGGGTGAACCCTTCGCCCAGGGAGACGATATAGGCCTCATCTCGCACGGGAAGGAGAGCGCGGTAGCGCCAGAGGGATGGTTCGCTATGGATGAGACGGTCTTTTCCCAGCCGGCGCGCCGCCTCCAGGTCGTAGCGGGCCAGCAGGGGACGATTGCAGGTTGGGCAGGTCTGCTGGGGACGGTCGGCATCGTACAGGCAACCACAGAGGGAGCACTCCAGATGGGTCAGGAGCGTCATTGATACCTCCTGGTCAGTTTGTTGGGGCGATACATGCGTCGCCCTACCCGATCCCAGAACGCAGGACGACCAGCACCACCTCCGGCGGGGTCAGGAAGCGGGCGCGCGGCGCGCCTTTGCCCTCCACCCCGATCCCCCGGCTCACGTAGAGAGTGCTCCCGCCCCGCCGGTATAGCCCCGCCTCGTATCGTTTCCAGAAAGCGGAACTGGTGACGATGGCGCCGAAGAGGGGCAGGCGCAACTGTCCCCCGTGGGTGTGGCCCGCCAGATGCAGGTCTATCCCCAACTCCGCTGCCAGCGGGAAAAGGTCGGGGGAGTGATATAGCAGGACGGTGAACGTTGTCGGGCGGTCCGTCAGGAGACGACGCAAGCGATCCCCGTCCCGCCGGTGGTCGGCCGTACACCGAATGCCCACCAGATGGAGCCGGTGTCCCTTCACTTCCACTTCGGTGACCTCATCGTTCAGCCAGCGGATAGGGAGTCCGGCGAAAATCTCCGGGACGACGCCGATGCGGTCTACCGGCGGGCTACCGATGACGGCGTAAGTGGGGGCCAGGGCGGCGAGGTCCGCCAGAAGCGCCCGCGCGCCCTCGTGGGCCTGCCCGTCGTCCACCGACGAAAGGTTCAGATAGTCGCCGGTCAGGAAGATGAGGTCGGGGGCCAGGGAGCGGGCGGTGTCCAGCAATTGCTGCTCCCGCGGCGTCCAGCCCTCAAAGTGGATATCGCTCAGATGGAGCACCCGCAGGGGCTCTCCTCGCTGCAGTTTGGGCGAGGCGATCTCCAGCGAGGTGACGGTGAGGCGGAAGGGCTCCACCCAGGTGGCGTAAACCTGGACGGCGGTGAGCAGCGCCTGAGCGGCGATGGCGGCGGCCGCCGCGGGCGGGGGGGCCAGAGGCGGCCGATTGTGAAGGCAATGGTCATCCGCAGGAAGGCCAGAGCCAGAAGCGGTGGCGTGACCGGGCCGTAGGAGCGGCCCCGGCGCGGGAGCAGGGTCAGGGAGAGTCCGTCTCCCAGGATGAACAGGGCCAGCGCCACCCCGATGGTGGCTTGCAGGGACGGCTGGCCCCAGGGCCATGCGCCGATGGCCACCATCCCCAGCAGCGCCGGAGCGATGGAGAGGGGCCGGATGCGGCCCAGCAGGTCGCTGATCAGCAGTCCCAGATGCAGAGGTCCCACAGGATTCTTCGCAACGAATTTCACGAATTACACGAATTTTTTGCGCTATCTGGTATTTGCACCAGGGGGGAGGGTTTTTGCGACGGCGAAGCCGTCGCAAAAACCCTCTCTTCGGGCTACTCCGAAGCCTGCCATCCATCGGCGCCAAAGCGATACCAGCGCAGGGTAGGGGCGGCGGGCAGCGAGCAGGATGGGCCGATGGGAAGAGGCGTCGCTGCGCCGGACGCCAGGGCCCGAGCGACCCCGGCGCGGGTCGGGCGGCCGTAGGTGGCGACGTCCCAGGATAACGCCTCCAGAGCCTGCCGGGCGGCCTGATACGCCGGGAAGGCCAGCGGGCCGGGGGGAATGCCCAGGGAGATGCGGGTGCATTCGGCGACAAAGTCGGCGCAACCGGGCTCCTGCTGGGGGAACGACCACGGCGAAAGCATCCACGCGCCGTTTGCCGCTTCCCCGGCGACCGCCGTGAACTCCCCCAGGGCCAGGTCCGGCCCGCCGATGAACTCCCCTCGCCAGCCCTGGGCGCGCAGCGCGGCCAGGATTTCCCCGCAGTCGGCCGGTGGGGCATCGCAGAAAAGGGGGGAGGGCAGGTCGTCGGTCGGGCGGAGGTTATCCGGAGGGAAAACGGCGAACAGGAGTTCGCGTTCAGCAGCCCCCTGCCGAAGGGCGCGCCCCAGGGGTCCCTCGCCCCCGATCAGGCCGGCAGCACCGCCCGCTCTCCCCAGCATCCGGACGGCCATCTGGGCGGCGTCCGGGCCGATGGGGATGACTACCCCTTCCCCTTCGGTCAGGGCGGGGTCGGTGACGGCCGGGGCCAGCAGGGCCAGCCCCCCGGCGGCGTAGACCGGCAGGGCGGCGCGAGTTGTCGCCTCCCGGAAGTGGCCGATGACGACCACCACCTGGGGGTCCACCGCCAGTTTCTCCGCCTGCTGACGGGCCATCTCGGGATCCGCGCCGTCATCGTAGGCGACCAGTTCCACCAGATAGCGGCGGTTTCCTCCGCCGACGCCGCCCGCGGCGTTGACCTCCCGCAGCGCCAGCCGGACGGCGGCGAAGAGGCTGTAGCCCACCTCCCGGTAGCGGCCCTCAAAGGGGGCCACCAACCCGATTTTGACCGTCGGGCGGGTGGCACCGGGGACGGCGCAGGCACTCAGCCCGACCGTCAGCAAGACCAATATCCCGCAGAGCAGACGGTTCACCGGATGCGCCGCACCTCAAAGACGACGGGATTCCAGGCGTCGGGGCAGGCGTGGGTGGCGACGTCCGGGTCCTTCAGCCAGGGGAACTGGGCCCCGTAGCGCATGGCGAAGACTTTGGGCAGGATGGAGTAAAGGGCGCTGATGCAGATTTTACCCTGGACGGTCATCCCGTCAAAGACGACTTCGTCGCCCACCTGGTGACCGGCGGCGCAGTGACCCTCCTGCCGGATGACCCGGACGACGACGGTGTATTCCGAGGGCTTGTCCTGTTCGCTCATAGGACCTCCTGATGGGACGCGGTAACTGTCCAGCCGTCTTCGCCCGACGCTAAACCGTCGGGCTCAGAGCGAAAGCCCCCTCCGGGGGCTTGTTAGGCGCACCTCCGCTTCACTGCATAGCGCACTACAAGCCCGCAAAAGGCCTCCAGGTGCGACGGTGGATGGGGGATGGGCCCAGCCGCACCAGCGCCCGGCGGTGTTCGGCCGTGCCGTAGCCCTTGTGGGCGGCGAAACCGTAACCGGGGTACTGCCGGTCCAGAGCCTCCATCCGGCGGTCCCGTTCCACTTTGGCGATGATGCTGGCCGCGGCGACGGAGAGACAGCGGGCATCCGCTTTGGGCAGCGGATACTGGGGGAGCGGGATATCGGGCAAGCGGAGATAGTCAATCAGCAGGGCATCCACCGGCACACCCAGTTGGGCGACAGCGCGCGCCATTGCCCGTCGGGTCGCCTCCAGAACCCCCACGGAATCCACCTCCGCAGGCTCCGCCCAGCCGACCCCCACCGCCAGGGCGACCTCCCGGATGCGGGGATAGACCGCCTCCCGCTGGGCAGGGGAGAGTTGCTTGGAGTCCCGCACGTCGGCCAGAACGGCCAGCAGGTCGGGGCGGCGCGGCGGAAAGACGACCGCCGCGGCGCAGACCGGGCCCGCCCACGCCCCGCGCCCGGCCTCGTCCAGACCGGCGACCCGAATGTAACCCCTGGCCCACAGCGCCTCTTCCTCGCAGAGGTCAGGCTGCATTTTCCCCCTTCCGGTCATAGAGCCCGGCGCGCCCGTTGCGGCGGATGTGGACCACCTCCCAGAACATGTTCCAGGAATCCCGCAGGGGATTGACCCGACTCCCCGGGCCGTAGTACCAGTCTATGGGCACTTCCACGATGCGGTAGCCGCGCCGACGGGCGATGTAGAGCACTTCCACGTCAAAGGCCCAGCCGTCCAGCACCTGAACGGAGAAGATGTCGCGCGCCACTTCGCGGCGGAAGCACTTGAAGCCACACTGGGAATCCTGGATGCCCGGAAGCGCCAGCAGGCGCACAATCCAATTGAAGACGCGGCCCATCAGGTGGCGATGCCATGGTTCGTTGAACCGACGCGCGCCGGGGGCCTCCCGGGAGGCGATGGCGACGTCGTAGTCCCAGAGGACGGGGGGCATGAAGCGGGAGACCTGGTCAATGGGCATGGAGAGGTCGGCGTCGCAGATGAAGAGGTACTCGCCACGGCCTTCCAGCATCCCTTTGCGTACGGCGGCGCCCTTGCCCCGGATGGGCTGGTAAAGCAGAGAGACAATCGGATGCTCCGCCATCACGGCGCGGACGATCTCCGCCGTCCGGTCGGTGCTGGCGTTATCCACCACGATCACTTCCACCGGATACGCCTGCTTTTCGGCGAAATCCACGACCAGCGGGAGCGTCGTCGGCAGGCGGCGCTCTTCGTTGTAGGCCGGGATGATGATGGTCAGGAAAGGAGAAGGAGATGGAATGCTCATTGGGACGGCTTCCTCAGCAGTTGCTCCTGGCAGTGGATTGGCGGGCCTTCCGGCCCAGGGCGTAGAGGGCGATGCCGATCCAGGCGACGTTGATCCCCACGGAAGGGAAGGCGCCGTAGTAGGCGGAATTTACAATCAGGAGCAGACTCCCCAGCGCGTTGAGCGCCTGATACAGGGGTGAATCCCCCTCCAGTCGGCGGGTGGAGACCAGAAAGTAGGCCGCCAGAAGGGCCAGCACCCCCGCCCACCCCGCGATGTCCACCCAGAGATGGCGTGGCATTGGCTCACTCCCCGATGATTTTGACCAGCACCCGCTTGGGGCGCCGACCGTCAAACTCGCCGTAGAAAATCTGTTCCCAGGGGCCGAAGTCCAGACGCCCATCGGTCACCGCCACGACGACCTCCCGCCCCATAATCTGCCGTTTCAGGTGCGCGTCGGCGTTATCTTCGCCGGTGCGGTTGTGGTCGTAGCGGGTGGTCGGTTCGTGGGGGGCCAGTTCCTCCAGCCACCGTTCAAAGTCCCGATGCAGCCCTGCCTCGTCGTCGTTGATGAAGACCGACGCGGTGATGTGCATCGCGTTGACCAGGCAGAGGCCTTCCCGGATGCCGCTCTCCCGCAGGCACTCCTCCACCTGCGGGGTGATGTTGATGAAGGCCCGGCGCTTCGGGATGTTGAACCAGAGTTCCTTGCGGTAACTTTTCATCCCTCCTCCAGACTCCGCACCATATACGTACCTTCCAGATGGAATCCCCGTTCCCGGTAGTAGGGGCGGGTGCCCACCGCGGCGATGACGGCCAGCCGCCGGTATCCGGCCCGGCGGGCCATTTCGGCGGCGGTCTCCAGAAGACGGGTGCCCAGCCCGATGTGCTGGGCCCGTCCGGCCCGCCGTCGGCCTAACTCCACCGCCGGGCCGTAGACATGCAGTTCCCGCACGACGGCGCTATCCCGCAATTCCTCCAGTTCGGGCGCCACCTGGGGGAAGGAGAGGCGCAGGAAGCCCGCCAGGCGCCCAGTGGGCGTCTCCCCCGCCAGGAAGTGCTCCACCGTGGCGTCGGTCTCGTAGGAGGTGACGGTGAGGGTCAGCGCCTGGGGGGCCACCGGTTCCCCGCGCACCTCCCGGCAGCGGATGCAGCGGCACTCCAGCCCCTCCCGGCGCATCCGCTCCCGCACGATCTCCCGCAGGTTGGAGCGGGTCACCCCGGCGACGATGTCCGGGGCAGGGATATCTCGCATCAGGCGGTTGATCCGGGCGTAGGGCGGGACGATGGCCTTGCACGCCATCAGCAACCGGATCAGGGTTTCCTCGTCGTAGGGCTGATATTTCCCCTCCCGCCAGAGGTCATAGAGGCCGGTGCCCTCCAGGAGCAGGCAGGGGTAGATTTTCAGTTCGTCGGGGCGGAGCGCCGGGTCGTCCCACAGACGGCGGAAGTCCTCCAGGTCCCACTCCGGGGTGGAGCCATAGAGGTTGGGCATCCAGTGCAGGACGATTTTGAAGCCGGCCAGGCGCAACCGCCGCACCGCCGCGCGCGTCCCGGCGACGGTGTGGCCGCGCCGGTTCAGGGCCAGGATTTCGTCGTCCAGGCTCTGCACGCCCAGCTGCAGTTTGGTCACGCCCAGCGTCCGCAGCCAGCGGGTTTCGTCGGGGGTGATGCAGTCGGGGCGGGTCTCCACCACCAGCCCGACGTTGCGATGGGGCGCGGTCTCGTTGAGGGCCTGGGCCTGGGCCAGGGTCGGCGCGTCCCGCCCGTTCAGCGCGTCCAGGCAGCGGCGGACGAACCACTCCTGGAAATCGCGCGGGTAATCGGACCAGGTGCCGCCGAGGATGAGCAGTTCCACCTTGTCGGTGGGGTGGCCGATGTTCTCCAGCGCCTGCAGGCGGCCGGCGGTCTGGGCGAACGGGTCGTAGCGGAAGCGGATGGCCCGCTGTACCCCCGGCTCGTCGGGCAGGTAGGATTTGGGGGCGCCGGCGACGGTCGGGCAGTAGAGGCACTCCCCCCGGCAGGGGTGGGGTGGGGTGAGGACGGAGACGGGGGCGACGCCGGAGATGGTGCGGGTCGGTTTACGGCGGAGGGCCTGGGCCAGGCGCGGGTCAAAGGCCATCTCTCCCGCGGCGCAGAGACGGCGGTAGGTGCGCAGGAGTCGGTCGCGGGAGTAGAGGCCGCCGCCCGGCCGGGGGTAGCGGCGCAGGACGGACTCTATCCGCTCCGGCGTCAGGCGATCGGCGCGCGCGGCCAGGACGCGGAGGATTTCCGCCAGAACCGCCGCGTCCGGTTCCGCCGCCGTCACAGCGGCCGCCAGAGGTGGCTCGTGTCGTTCATCAACGTCAGTCGGTAAAAGCGCCCGTTCCATTCCATCTCGTTGACCGCGCAGGTGTCCTGCCCGATCTGCCAGAAGTGGTCATTGCCCAGGCCCAGCACCGCGCAGAGCAGGACCTGATTGACCACCCGATGGGCCACCAGCGCCACCGTCTCGCCGGGGTGGCGCCCGACCACGTCCTGCAGGGCGGCCATAGAGCGTTCCCGGACATCGTCCAGACTCTCCCCGCCAGGGAAACGGACGGTGTGGGGCGCGGTCATCCAGGCCTGCCAGAGGTCGGGGTAGCGGGCCTGGACCTCCGGGATGGGCAACCCTTCCCATTCACCGAAACTGAGGTCCAGCAGGCCGTCCATGGGCTGGGCTTTCAGTCCCTGGGCGGCGGCGATGGCGCGGGCGGTATCCATTGCCCGCTGAAGCGGGCTGGCATAGACGGCGGTCAGCGGCCAGCGGGCAGCGATGTAGCGGGCCGTCGCCCGGGCCTGCTCCAGCCCGGTCTCGTCCAGCGGGATGTCGCTGCGCCCGCGAATGCGCTCATCCCGATTCCAGGCCGTCTGTCCGTGGCGAACCAGAATGATCCGGGTAACCATCACAGGGCCTCACACGTTCAGGGTTTGCAGTTGCTGAGCCAGTTCCTGAGGACTGTTTGCCTGAATGGGGATGTACCGGATGCCCGGATAGTAGGTCTGGAAAAACTGCTGCAGGTCGCCGGGCCAGAGGGACGGGTTGACGGCAATGACGGTGCGGATGTCCAGGGCGCCGATCCCGGCGTCGTCGGCGCTGCCGCCGATGGTCCAGCGATAACGGTCCCAGGCGCCGCTGGAGAGGATGGCCTCCACCCACTCCCGGCCCGCTCCGGGGGGCAGCAGAACGTACGTGCGCGGGTACTGCTCCCGGGGCAGCCCGTGAGGGATGGCGGGCTCCGGCCGGGCGTTTTCCCTGTTTTTGATAGCAATCATATGATTGACCAGGTTGGGGTAAGCGTAACCGTAATCGCAAATTTCCCATCCCAGGGATGGCCCCACGGTGAAGGGACAGAAGGCCCAGTGGTAGTAGTCCTTGCTGGCCTCATCGTCGTACCAGGCGACCCGGCGGGTAACCTCTTCGGGGGAGTAGCCTGTGTACGGCCCCCCGGCCCGGACGGGATAGAATTCGCTCACCACCAGCGGGATCACCTCACCGCGCATTTTGAGAAGGTGGTAAAGATACCGGTAGCGGAAGCAGAGGGCGCCGGCTCCGGCGACGACCGGGGAACCGGGGATTTGATGCCCCCACCAGTGGTCAATGGGCCAGTCGTGGAAAGTGCCCTCGTGCAGGGTGAGGATATGGCCGCCCAGGCGGGCGCGGCCGAAGACCCCTGTCTCCACCATCGCGATCATCTCGGCCCATTCCGGCGTACCGGCGTTAAAAGCGAAGATGCCCAGTTTCAGGCCGTACCGTTCGGCCTTCTCCATACAGAGAATCATCAGTTCGGCCAGGCGCCGGTATCCTGCCACGCCGGGCGGCGCGGGTTCGTTGCAGATTTCCCAGTAGTCCACCACCCTCCCGCCCTGCAACTCCGGACTGACGGCAATTTTATTGAGAACCAGCTGCACAAGGGAATCGGCCATCTGGTTGAGGTCGGCGCCCATAATGCCGGGAGCAGCCTCTATGGACGAAGTCACCCGCCCGATGGTGATCGTCTGGGGGGAAAGGGCCTTCACATCAGCCAGCAAGCCCAATCCATCCACAGCCTTGATCACTGGAAAAGCGGTGCCGTTTTCCAGCAGCCGTCGCAAATACGGGATAGTCTCGCCGGGCATGATGGCATGAATGCCTACCTTGCTTCCGCGCTCCACGACGGGGTACGGCCAGATTCCGTCCGACATAGGGGCCTCCTTTCCGGAACGGGGTGTTGATACTTGTCTGGGGTCAATTGTACCACAAAAGGCGCGGGGGGAAAATTGGGGGGCATAGCCTTGCCCGACGCTAAACCGTCGGGCTCAAAGTGAAAGCCTCTTTCGGGGGCTAATTGTAGGGCAACTCCACAAGGAGTTGCCCTACTTGTGCCTCAACCGCCCCAGCAGATACCCGCTGAGCACCATTGCCAGGCCGGCCAGTATAAAGGCCGCGCCCCGGAAGGTTCCAGCCCCGCCCGTCTCCGGAAGCAGTGCCGGGACAGGGGTGGGGGTTGGAGGGGGAGCAGGCGACGGGGCAGGAGCCTGCGGAACTTGCGGGGTCGGCGTTGGGGCTATTGTGACCGTTGCCGGTATCTGCAAACTGTACTCCAGCCGGGGCCGGGTCTCTGGGGAATCCGCCGTGAGGCGGCGGGCGGCGGCCCAGTTGTCCGTCACCGCGTTGAGGTCAGCGGCGGCGATCGCCAGGCCGTAGTTGGGCCGGGCGCCGGAGACCCACCCCTCTACCAGCCCCCGCACGTCCCAGGAGAACCACCCCCCATCGGATGTCACCATCGTGGTGGCGACCGGCGCGCCCAGGGCCGGCCAGTTCGCCATATCCGTCCAGTCCACCCCTTCCACCGACCAGTCCTCCTCCACCGGATAGAGGGACATCGGTGCGCCGCCCGGGCCGGGCCAGAAGTCGTCCACGTAGACAAACAGAGTGGCACTGGGCACCTGCGCGCCGGGGCGGGTCTCCACCGGAAAATGGAGATAGGTGCGGCAGAAAATCGGTTCCCCGGAGACGGTGCCGGTGTAGTTGCCGAAGGGGAAGATAGTGGTGCTCCAGCGCTCGCCGTAGCCCGGGTCGGCGGAGAGAACGCCCACCCCCCGGTCGGGGAAGGTGGCCGGCCATTCCTGGGCGAGAGTGGAAAGGGGAATGGCGACCAGAGCGGTCGTTAACGGAACAATCAGCATCCAAATTCGCCGCATAGAACCTCCTTCAGGAAGCGCTACCGGTGCACGTCGGGCTTCACCTACCGCATCAGCAGAAGCGACGAGAGTGGCAATGCGACAATTCGCGGGTCGGAGATGGAGACATCGTCTGAAAGAGTTACGAGGACTCCAAACGGCGCGTTGTAGACGGTTTTCTCAATGAATGCCCGTAGCCCCAACGTGTCGCGGTGACCATCAATGTGTCGCCGATACTTGACCTCCAGGGGAATGCGATACTCACCTATCGTGATCACGAAGTCCACCTCTGGTTCCGCGTCCCGTTCCGGGAACCAGGCCAGGTCCAGCCCGGGGATACTTCCCAGGAAGTACCCCGTTATGCTTTCTGCCAGATGTCCGGCCATATCACTGAGATGGGGGAAGCGCTCAAGACCATCCGGAGTAATAGGAACCGCCTCTTGCAGCCAGCTGGCACGCAAGGAATGATCGCATAAGCAAATCTTGGGGCGCCCCTTGCGCCGCTTGAGCCGGATTTCCAGCGGATCCACCAGGCGGATCAACAGTGTGTCGTTGAGGAAGCGTAGATAGGCCAGGATTCGCTGCCAGCCCACATCGGCTGAGAGCGCCGACCGTAGTTCGTGGGTGAAGATGGCCTGTCCGGGGGATTGACCAGCATACCGGCAACAGAGACGAAAAAGCGCTTCCAGCAGAACCGGATCTCGCTTCCGTCCTTTCTCCCCCAACCGGAGATCGTGCTGGATAACCCGCCTGATGACCGTCTCGTTTAATTGATCGGCCACCTCTTCCCATGGGCGATCGGTACGAGCCTGAGCGACAGGATAACCACCCCACTCGGAAAAGGCTTTGAAAGCCCGATCTCGCACTTCCCTGTGCCGGACACCTTGCTCGCGCAGAGTCTCCCAGAATTGTCGCTCGGTAAGAACCCGTAGCCCGTTGAGTGGAAGCAGGGCTGGAAGATCACCCCATCCGCGCAATGCGGCGATCTCCCGCAGCAGCAACGTGTTCATCTCCAGCGTGGAAATCCGTCCGGCCAGACTGTCTCGGCCCCGCTCAATCCGCAGAGCGGAACTGCCGGTCAGCAATACCCGAACGGCATGGTGATCTACCAGGGCCTTCACCTGCGGCGCCCAATCAGGCAAATTCTGGACCTCATCAAAAAACAAGAAGACAGGTTCCCCCTTGCGCGCCCATTCATTAAATGTACCTCCAAGGACGTTCTCCTCAAACCACCAGCACAGGCTAAGGATCGGCACTTCCAGGCCCTTCACCGGGGGTATTTCATCAAACTGAACTCGAAAGATGCGCTTGGGGTTAACGTTCTCGTGAAGAAGTAGATGCTCAATAATTTGTTCCTGCAGCGTGGTCTTGCCCACCTGACGAGGGCCGCGCAGGACAGTCGCCGGAGCCAGTCCCGCTTTCAATCTGGTTAACGTATGTTCAAAAAGCCAGCGCCGAAAAGGCGGCAGAGGTCGCATCGGCTTATCCATCCACCATGGGTTGGTGGCAAACAAAAATCGCTCCATCGCTCCAGAAAGTTGAACACCAGAGAGGTTATGGATTCGCTCCGTCTCACCCATCTCTATATCCCCCTGTTCCGTCCCGTAAACTCATCCCACAGCCCTTGTATGGCAGTTCTGCGGAGATATTTTACCACATCTCCATAAAAAGGTTTGTGTGGGCGGTAAAGCGGCCCACACAAACCCTGCATTCCAAATCTTCCATATGGGCGAATGCCGCGCAAGTCCACGGCACATCGCCCTGAGCCATGCTTCTGGGCTGCTGAATAGCCCCCTACGGCCGACTCTGCGGCCACCAGGGTGGGCTGTAGTTCCGCATCACCACCGGCAGATAGACCCGCCAGATGCGGGCATACGCCCCCACCTCCAGCGGGCCCGCCAACCGGTCCACCACCACAACCTGGCGCGGCGTCAGCGCGGCGAAGGGGAACTCGTGCACGTAGCGCCCATCGGTGTGGTGGATCAGGCGATAGGATTGCGGCGGCGCCATCAGCCCGACGCCCCAGGGGCCCACGTCCGTCGGCACGAACTCCAGCACCAGCCCGACCTGCCACCGGCCCCCCGGCGGGATGTCCGGGAACGCCAAGGCGACCCAGTTTGCCCCCTGTGCGATTGGCATAGAACTCGCCGTCACCGTCACGCCGGAGGCAAGGGTGATGGTGACGAGGGGTTGTTTGGCGATATAGTCGCCCCGGTTGAAGACGTCCACCGTCACCGCGGCCTGGTTGAGCACGCCGCGCACTACGCCCGGCACTCGCGCCCCATCCCGTGTATCGGTGATGGCATCCACCGCATAGGTCGCCAACAGCACCGCGCCGTGCGCCTCTACGGTCTGGATGTTGCCGGTGTGGCTGTAGACCTGGGCGAAGGGGTCGGTGTACGTGATGGCCGGGCCGTAGTTGATGACCGCCGTGCCGCTGGTGTCAATCTGCGCGCGGGAGCGGAAGATGACGTACATCTGCCCGGAGCGCCGGCCGTTCTCCAGCCACGGTATCTGGGTCGCGTCGTACGTATCGGATGTGGGCAGGGTGAAGGAGACCAGCGTGCCGCCGTCCACCGCCGTCGTGACGAAGGCGACGGGCCGCAGGCCAGCAAAGACCGTCGTCGCCGATGTCACGTCGCCCAGGGCGAGGGCCCCTTCCAGCCAGGCCGCCTCGGAAGCGTTGGCCAGCCGGGCCTCTTCCGGCGCGGCCCACGGCGGCAGCAGGTCTTCCAGTTGCAGGTCGGTGGCCTGGCCCCAGACGGTCTGGATGCACTCGCCTGGCGCGCCCACGCCGATCCCGGCGTCGGGCACCCGAAAGTCGGCGGGGAGGCCGTCGGCGGTCACCGCGAAGGTCACCGGATGCACCCTGCCGGTGTCGGTGAAGGCCGAGTCCACCTCCACGTCGTAGTACCAGACGGTGCGCCAGCCCTCCGGGACGGTCGTCTCGTGCAGGAAGGGGAAGTCAAAGAAGAGCGGTTCTATCGCCTCGGTCTCAGTCACGCTGCGCAGGGTGACGGTGATGCCCGCCGGGGCGGTGGGCGTGATGGCAAGGTTCGTCAGCGTGATGCCGGTCTGGTTGTTGCGGATTTCCAGGCGGACCTGTGTGCGTCCGCCGGGGGCCACGCGCGGCCACAGCAACTCGGTGCCGTGCCGCCCGCCCACATAGACCGTCGCCGCCAGGTCGCCGAAGCCGTAGGATTTGATGAACGGCTCCCAGCCCACGCAGCGCGGGTCCCACGGGTCCTCAATCCGCAGGAAGTGATAGACCTGGTCGTCAAAGGTTGCCACCAGCACCGGCGCGACGGCTTTGTGCACCCGCGCGTCCGACGAGAGGCCAAAGACGGCCTGGACGTGCGCGTCGTAGACCTCGTAGCGGTTGGGGCCAACGGCCTTCTGGTGGTAGACGAAGCGCGCGCCGTCGTCAATCTTCATCACGCCCTCGCGGTGGAAGTCGGGATACGTGCCGAGCGTGGCGCTGATGAGCAGCCCTTCGCGCCGCTGGCTCTCCAGGTACTGCTGGAAGTAGAGGTAATCGTAGGCCGGGACGGTCACCACGGTCACCAGGTCGGTGTCGGTGAGGTAGCCCTGGAGGTGGAGGCCGGCCCAGGAGGTCCACCAGTCGCCCGTCCGAGGGCGCAGGTCAAAGCCCAGCCCGCGGAACATCCCCTGAGCGATGAGGGTCTCGTCTTTGCGCAGCGGCGGCATCATCGGGTCAAAGTTCGACCAGGATTTCAGGTACAGCGTCAGGTCGGCGCCCTCGCGGGCGGGGAACTCCAGGACGCGCGTCTCGCCCACGCCGTCGCCATCGCGGTCAGCCTTCATCTCAAAGGTGGTGTTGACGACGGCGTGATACTCCGGCGGCGGGAAGGGGACGATGTCGTAAAAGACGGTGCGCAGTTCCATCGTCTGCGGCCGTCCCCAGATGTCGGTGCAGGTCACGCGGGGCCTCTCCGGCGGGATGGGGATGTGGACGATGCCGCTGGAGAGGTACTCGTGGTAGGGGATGGGGTGACCGCCCAGGTTGGTGTAGACCGAGCCACCGCTGCCTTCCAGCACCAGGCTGGGGCTGACCGGGTCGCTGGTGAAGGAGACCGTCCGCCAGAAGAGTTCGTGGCTGAAGAGGCCGTAGCGGACGGCCGGGTCCTGGTAGTCGTAGGCCGGCAGGTCGCCGAAATCCCAGACCAGCGTCAGCGCCGGGAGGAGCAGGTCGCCCTCGGCGGTGACGGTGATGTATTCGGCGAACGCGGGCGGGATGGTGACCGAGTTGGTCAGCCCTGGCGTCGTGGTAAAGTTGCCGGTGTAGGTATAGACCAGGCGCGGGCCGCTGGCCCAGGTCGGCAGGGAGTAAAAGACACCCGTTGTGATAACGGTCGCCCCGTCCATATAGACCGGCAGCGGATAGATGGGGACAGGCGTCTCGTAGAAAAAGATTTCGTTGAGGGCAAAGAGCGTCTCGGAGAGGGCCGCGCCCCCGCTCCAGGTGTCGGAGACGACGCGCGGGATGATGCGCTGGTCGCCCACGTCCACGATGGGGCTGACGAGCGCCACAACGTCGGTGATGAGGATGTGCCGGGCGTCGGTCTCTTCCTTGTTCTCCAGCGTCAGGGCGATGTCAAAGTAGTAGCCCTCGGCGGGGAGGGGGTAGAGGCCGTCCAGTTCTATGTCGCGGTCGCCGACCAGCCGCGCGGCCATGCGGGAGGAGACGGAGAGCGGGTTGCGCGTCAGGCGGCGCGGGAGGCCGTCGGGATGGTACTCGGTGGGCCAGAAGGGGTCCACATAGTCGGCGACGGCGGTGCTGACCAGGGCGCTTCCGGCGGTGCCGGACGGCGCGGCGGTGTAGGCGATATAGGTGAAGGCCGTCTCGCCGGGCGGGGCCTCATCCAGCGTCCAGACGATGGTCGTCGTGCCGTCGGGGTTCTCCTGGAAGAGGGCCGGCGCGGGAGTGACGAGGTCGGCCGTGGTGGTGAAGCCTGCGTGCAGCGTCTCGGTGATGACGACATCGGTCAGCGGGCCGTCCCAGGTGTTCTTGAAGGTGTTGGTGACCGCGACCGCGACTCCCGGCTCATAGGCGGGGATGACGTCGCAGGGGACGGCGTCGGAGTACTGCTGGCAGAGACGGCCGTAGAGGCCGGCCCGCTCGCCCATCGCCCAGAGGAGCGCGTCCAGCGCCTGGGGGTGGTAAGCGATGGCGTCGGAGGGGTGGCCGTTGAAGAGCACCACGCGCCCATCCCCCGGCGCGGCAATCCCGATGGCGACCGACCCCGGCTGGGAAGTGTCCGCAAAGGTGGCGACGACGCTGATCCCGGCGGTGGCGGTGATGAGCGGCTCGTTGAGGACGTAGGTGGTGGTGGAGAGCCAGGAGAAGGCCAGCGGGTGGTCGGGCAGGAGGATGTCCAGTTGGCCGACGTTGTCGGGGTCGGTGACGCGGGTATCCACGTCCACCGTGCCGGGGGGCAGCAATCCGGCGGCCTGGACGATCGCGGCGGCGTCGGCCTGGGCATAGAGGAAGCCGCCGCCGAGGACAAAGTCACGGATAGCCGCCAGGCCCTCGTCGCCCAGCGCGGCGATCACCTCATCGGCGTAGCCGACGCGCAGGGCGGGGAGGATGAGGATGTCATAGGTTCCCAGGTCGGACACGATTTGTGTTTCGGTGAGGACGTCAAAGTAAGGGCAACCGTCGGGGTCTGTATGGGGAGACCATTCGCACCACAGGTAGACGCGGAAGAGTTGTTCCCAGTCCCCCTCTTCCCAGACGATGGATTGGCCGTACTCGTCGCGGACGGTGCCGTAGTAGAGGGCGACCCGGCGGGGGTGGAGGGCGAAGGCGCGGGGGACGGAGAACGCGCCCGATGCGGTGACGCGGTCGAAATCCCCCGCCAGGTTGCCCACCACGGCGCCGGGGCCGTAGTCGGTGCCGTCCACCGTGACGGTGACGGCGGTCCAGGCCAGGGCGGGGTGGTGGTGATAGAGGGCGTGCCACAGGCCTTTGTAGGCGTTGCGCCGGGCCAGGTCGGTGGGCTGGCCCGCACCCAGGGGCGTGAGGATCTCTCCGGCGGGGGCGTCGTACTGGGGACGGGCGGCGTGGAGGGGGAGGGAGAAAAGCAGGACGGTAGCGCAGAGCAGGATGAATCCGGAGATGAGAGCCAGCGCGAAGCGCCATGGAATGAATGTTCGCATTGTGTACCTCCTGAGTGGGGTGCTGGACGGATGATAATGTGAGTTTGTAACTATATTGACAACGATAGATTTAGTTATAAATGCAATGTGACGGCTGCATTCCCCGGAAAGGCCGCCGGGATGGCGGACACCGGATGGGCTATCGCCCCGGCGGCCGCAAAATGGGCTGTCTTTTGCCCCCTCACCCCCCTTGTCCCCCCTCTCCCCCTGCCCTTCGGGCGGGGGAGACCTCACCCTCACCCCGTCGCCGCAGGCAGAACTCCTCTCCCTCTCCCAGTGGTAGGTGCTTAGAAAGTGGCCGGGGGCGAGGTATACCCGTTCTTCGCGAAGGTGCTTTAACACCCCCTCATCCCCCCCACCCCCTTCTCCCCCGCCAGCGGGGGAGAAGGGGGAGATAA
>FWPU01002795.1_pt1 | contig 46480 bp, 37 predicted proteins | sample 2228361 | NCBI WGS metagenome assembly FWPU01 (sample SAMEA103939777, study PRJEB20133) | metagenome
CGTATGATCTGTGCCATTTGTGCCCAGTGCGTAATAGGCTCGTCCTGGATTGAGACAATTTCATCACCTCCGAGGAGACCAGCCTTGGCTGCAGGCAGATCTGGCTGAACTGTATCGATCACTGGGCGCATCTCCGGCAAAAGCCCTGTGTAACCAGCTGAGGCACCTTTGGATTCAGGAACGATCCTCAGGGGCAGCTGCTCGTCTCCTCTAAGCACTGTGACAGCAAGGTCCCTGCCAGGATTCGAGGCAAATAGGAGCTTTGCCTTTTCCCATGTCGCTAAAGTGGTGCCTTCGATAGTCAGAATCGTATCACCAGGACGAAAGCCTCCGACCTGGGCAGGGGAATCTTCTTCAACCCAGCCAATAACAGGGGGCTTGTCAAGGTAGGCAGGCTGTTCAATTCCAAGTAGATACACAAGGGGCATCAAGAAAAAGGGCAGCAAGAGATTCATGACCGGGCCTGCGATCACGATCTTCATCCGTGACCCTACTGTTTGTTGTGTAAAGGAAAAGGGACTTCCGGCATCTTCATCTTTGGGGTCTTCGCCGGTCATTTTTACATAGCCACCCAACGGGAGTGCAGACACGCGGTAGTCGGTATCCCCACGTTTCCAGCCGAACAGCCGTGGGCCAAAACCGAACGAAAAGACTTCAACACGAACGCCGACCCTCCTTGCCATGATGAAGTGACCGAATTCGTGGATGAATACGAGCAGTCCCACAACGAGTATGAAACTACCTATGGTAAACATGTGAAGCACTCCTTTTCAGGACCTCTGGGTATTCCAGCACACACAGTAATGCCTGCCTCCCCGAGGTGTCTCCAGCTTCCTCAGGTACAATGCCTCTCAGTGGAAGCGACGAGGACGGGAACCCATTCTCGAACAGGAGAGGCGGTGGTATCTATCAAAGCAAAGAAGCTAGGTCGACTGAAGTATCCGGGCTGCATAAAAACCCACCGGGCCAGTAAAGAGAATGCTATCGATGCGATCGAGCATCCCGCCATGGCCTGGAAGCAAGGTCCCGGAGTCCTTTACGTTCACACTGCGCTTGAGCAACGATTCTACCATATCACCTACTTGTCCGCTAATGCCTAATGCGAGGCCGATCCAAAGGGCATGGGTCCCACTAAGATGTCGCAAGAACGCATACTTGCATGCGTACGTCGCAAAGATACATCCGATAAGTCCGGCTATGGCGCCCTCGATGGTCTTTTTGGGACTCAGCAGGGTGTACAAGGAATGTCTGCCCAGGTAGGTGCCAGCAAAGTAGGCTGCCCCGTCACCAATATAGGTTGCAATAAGGATCAAAAATAGCCATGCCTTTCCGTCATCTAGTCGTCGTATGAGGACGAAGTGAGAAATCAAAAAACTCACATAGAACATTCCGAATACCGCACTGGTCATGTCCCTGAATTGATCTTTTAGAGAAACGATCCTGAAAAGGTAGAGCGTTGAAATTACCAAGGTGGAAAATGACAGCGAGCTTGCGAGCAATTCCCCATTGCCCGTGGCAGCGGCAATCGGCACAGGGGTGGCAAGGAGGAGGTAAAAACCTCTCTCGATTGTGGACTTTGATGGAAGTACCATCTGGTAGTATTCCCAACATGCGAGCCATATCACACCAATGGCTACGAAGCAAAGAGGCCACAAAGGAAAGAACAGGAGGATCAGCACGAAGACGACAATAAGAATGCCTGCGGTAAGGAGGCGTTGACTGAGCATGATACTATCCCTGCTGGACACGTGCTGCTGGGCTTTACACGGTGAGGATCTCTTTCTGCTTGTCCTCTACGATCGCGTCCACCTTCTTGATGTGATCGTCGGTGAGCTTTTGTACTTCATCCATGAGCCGATGATATTCATCTTCTGAGATGGACTTGTCTTTTTCCATTTTCTTTAAGGACTCGTTTGCATCTCTTCGAATATTCCTCAAAGCGATCTTGCACTCCTCTCCCATTTTCTTAACCACTTTGACCATCTCTTTTCGTCGTTCTTCTGTTAAGGGAGGAATAGAGATTCGGATGACATTTCCGTCGTTAGAGGGGGAAATGCCAAGATTTGCCTTTTGAATTGCCTTTTCAATAGCATCCAATGCATTCTTATCCCAAGGTTGGATCACTATGAGGCGGCTTTCCGGTATAGCAATAGAAGCGATCTGTTGTATCGGTGTCGGGGTCCCGTAGTAATCTACCCGGATGCCCTCCAGCAATGCAGGAGACGCCCTACCTGTGCGTAGTCGATTGAGTTCTTTCTGAAAGCTATTGACAGCCTTATCCATCTTGGACGTGAAATTGGAAAACAACTCGTCTCTCATCGTGTGCTACCCCCGCACAATGGTTCCAATCTTCTCTCCTAAAATGATCTTTACCGCATTACCAGGCTTCTGGATATTGAAGACGATGATGGGGAGCCTGTTATCCATACAGAGCGAGATTGCGGTCATGTCCATAACCCGCAGATCTTTCTCAAGAACTGTCTTGTAACTGAGTTCAGCATAGAAGGTGGCCTGAGGATGTTTCATTGGATCTTCGCTGAAAACACCATCCACCTTTGTCGCTTTGAGGATTGCCTCGGCATGCAATTCACATGCCCTCAAAGCAGCAGCGGTGTCCGTGGTAAAGTATGGATTTCCTGTTCCGCCAGCGAGCAATAGCAGATAGCCTTTTGCCAGGTATTCTAAAGCCAGCCGATGTGTATAGGGCTCTACCAGGTGTTTCACCTCTACCGCACTCAGGACCCTGGATTCGACGCCGCTTTTCTGGAGGGTGTCCTGTAAGGTCAGACAGTTGAGTACAGTGGCAAGCATACCCATACAATCGGCGGTAGTCCTGTCCATTCCTTGGACACTGGCTGATATGCCTCTGAATATATTTCCTCCTCCAACAACTACGGCGATTGCTACACCAACGTCTTGAATCTCAGCTAGTTCGGATGCGATGCGACGGACTGCTTCGGGGTCGATTCCATAGGAGCGACTCCCTGCAAGTGCTTCACCACTGAGTTTGAAAACGATGCGGGAATACAAGGGAGTTTTCATGCCGGTTCTTTACGTATCCGTAGGCAGTCTGCAGGGGAATGTGCTGCTACACTTTCTAGACTTATTTGTTTTGATACCGTTGCGACTGCCTACTGCTTAAAGTGGCTCTCCGAGCTGGAAGCGGACAAAGCGACGTACAGTAATATTTTCCCCCAGCCTGGCAATGGCCTCTTCTACTCGTTGGCGCACGGTTATATGTTGATCTTTCACAAAGGCTTGTTCGAGCAAACAATTCTCTTCGATGAACTTCTTGAATCTGCCCTGGACCATCTGATCTACAACGGCGGCAGGTTTGCCCGTACTGAGCGCTTGTGCTCTCAGGATTTCTTTCTCTCTTGCAGCATCCTCTTCTGGGATATCTTCGGCAGTAAGGTATCGAGGATGTGCTGCTGCGACATGCATCGCCAGATCTTTGACGAGGTCCTTGAACTCCTGTGTGCGAGCAACAAAATCAGTTTCGCAATTTACCTCCACAAGCACGCCTATCTTGTTGTTATTGTGGATATACGAACCAATGACCCCTTCTGAAGTAACCCGTCCGGCTCGCTTCTTGAGGTCGGCAAGGCCCTTTTTCCTCAAATAGACAACGGCCTCGGAGATGTTTCCACCACATTCTTCAAGAGCCTCTTTGCAGTCAACGATTCCTGCACCTGTTTTTTCTCTCAACTCTTTTACAAGCGAAGCTGGAACCCCCATAGCGGTTTTCCTCCGTTGTGCAAAATCATTCCGCGTGACTGGAATGGTCAAGGGTCTCCTTAGATGCAACATCCATCTCAAGATCTTTCTTGTGGATAACCTGGATAGTTCGCTCTCCAGTTCTTCCCGCAATCACGTGTGTCAGCCCTTCCTCCCTGGCCCCTTCGGCTCGTGCCTTCTTTTCGAAAAGCTCGCGTCCTTCCAACACCGCGTCAGCGATTCTGCTGGTGAAGAGTCGAATCGCGCGGATTGCGTCGTCATTGGAGGGTATAGGATAGTCGATATTGTCAGGATCGCTGTTCGTGTCCACGAGTGCGATGCTTACTACTCCGGCAAGCTTGGCCTCATTTATGGCAATGCGCTCTTTCTTTGCGTCGATGAGGAACAAGGCACCAGGCAGGTTTTCCATGTCCTTTATACCACCGAGGGCCCTCTCAAGTTTCAATCGTTTCTTTTCCAGCTTTAGGGCTTCTTTCTTTGGTCGATTCTCATAATATCCCCGTTCCTTGAGGGCCTCGAGTCTCTTTAACCGCTCTATGCTGAGCTTAATTGTTTTGAAGTTCGTAAGGGTCCCCCCAAGCCATCGATGGTGAATGTAAAATTGGCCGCATCTTTTCGCCTCTTCGACAATGATATCCTGCGCCTGCCTCTTTGTACCGACGAAAAGGACAGACCCTCCCTCTGAACAAATCCTGCGCACCTCTTCGTACGCCTTGTTAAAAAGTTTCACTGTCTGCTGAAGGTCGATGATGTAAATTCCATTTCTTGCCCCGTAAATGTAGGGCTTCATTTTTGGGTTCCATCGCTTGGTCTGGTGGCCGAAATGGGCCCCAGCCTCCAAAAGCTCCTTCATAGTAATGTGAGACATGAGCCTCCTCCTGTGAGCACATAGGTTGTATCCTCCTCCCTCCCTTTACGCGGCCCTGAAGACACACAAGACACTACCCCGTTTGCTGAGCATACTTGCATGCACCTATTCAGGGATAGGAGAGGGAGTGCGTATTTGAAATCATACTCTTTTATCACGTGCGAGCCTGAAACGCAAGGGAACGCGCGCACTGGTGGTTGCAAGGGCAATCCCCTGGCCTTTGGTTTAGGAACGGTAGGATGCGTTAAGAGAAACGTACTCGTGTGAAAGGTCCGACGTAACGACGGTGTAAGAGCCGTTTCCGGCGTGCACGTCGACAGTAATCGTGAAGGCCGGCTGCTTCAGCACCTGGCGTGCGCGTTCCTCGTTCTTCGGACCGGCTGAAACGCCGTTCTTTACCACCCGGACGGAACCATACCAAACGTCGATCTTCTGGGGCTCTATTGGCACGCCTGAACAGCCGGCAGCGGCAACGATCCGGCCCCAGTTCATGTCCTGACCATAGAAGGACGTTTTTACGAGCAAGGAGTTTGCCACATGGTATGCGATCCTTCGGGCTTCTCCATTGCTCTTAGTACCCCGTACGGTTATATCGACAACTTTAGTGGCTCCTTCGCCGTCCTTGACGATCATCCTTGCCAGGTGGTCCATGATGTGGTGCAAGACCGATCGGAAGATCTCATACGTGGCAGTACCCATTTGGAGCGGTCGATTGCCCGCGCAGCCGTTGGCAAGAAGAAGGACCATGTCATTGGTACTGGCGTCTCCGTCTACGTTGATTCGATTGAACGTACTGGCGACGCCGGTACGCAGGAGATGGCGAAGCACCAGCTGAGGCGCGTTCACATCTGTAACGATGAATGCCAGCATGGTAGCCATCTGGGGGCAGATCATGCCTGCTCCCTTGGCCACCCCGCATATCGTTACCGTTTTCCCATCTATTGTCGTACTGTTACAGAGGATTTTAGAGAACCGGTCAGTTGTGCGTATAGCCTCGGCCAGATCGACGATGCCGTCAGGAGAGAGTTTTTTGACCAGACGAGGGATCGCCCTTCTTATACGGGGTATCGGTAAAGGAACACCAATGACACCTGTCGAAGCAACCAGCACCATGCCTTCTGGTACACCGAGTGCCTGAGCTGTCCAGCGACACATTGCCATTGCATCTCGTACACCGCGGTCTCCGGTACATGCGTTTGCATTGCCACTATTCACGATCACTGCGCTACACGTACCTGAGCGAATACGGGCCTGGGTGACAAGCACTGGAGATGCCTTTACATTGTTCCTGGTAAAGACGCCGGCCACACGAGCAGGAACATCAGAGACGAGTAGCCCCAGGTCCTTGATCTTGCTGCCTTTAATTCCTGCGTGTATACCTGCAGCTCGGAACCCTGGGACTATATAGCGGGGTAAAACGTCGGCTGTCCGGTCAGTTTCCATTGCGCTGCATCTTTTTTGCGACAATGTCTCGTATCCTCTCACTTTCTAGAAACGAACTCATCTTCCGCAACACTTCTTGTATTTTATGGGCCTGCCAGAAGCGTCCACCGCTCCGCAAGGACATGGATCGTTTCTTCCAACCTTGACCTCTGTCCGGCGATACGGTCTCCGCTTAATATCTGTCTCGCTCGTGTTGGTCTGAAGTTCGTCCTGCCGGAATCCTCTATCCCCTATGGAAGGAGGGGGAGGAGCACCTTCGTGCGTAGACTGGATCATTGCCCGATGATGCTCCTGAGGTCGTTCTACAAATGAGGCCCGAAAAACAGACTCCGCAGTTTCCCGATTGATGTTGTCCATCATCTCTGAGAATATCTCGAACCCTTCCTTTTGATACTCATAAAGGGGATTTTTTTGGCCGTAGCCTCTCAGCCCTATCCCTTCTTTGAGGTGGTCCATAGCATAGAGCGTATCCATCCAGTTGCGATCCAGGACTTCGAGCATCCTCTGACGGATAAATCCGTCAATGTTTCGTTCTCTTCCGAAGATACGATCCAGAAGGACAGGGGGATAGTGGGAAGCGCGCTGTAGCACCTGCTCGATTTCTTTCGCCTTTCTCGCATATGCTGCTTCAAACGCATCCTCGATGTCCTTGCGAATATCGTCACGGGTAAGTTCGTCGCGGTCCTTATGATCCCAGCCCTTGGGTATGAAAAACCTTCTGGCCAGCTCGGACTCCAAGCCCTTGAGATTCCATTCTTCTGGATGTACGTTCTCAGGCACATATGCATCCACGAGCTGGTCCGCAATCTCGCCGAGCATCTCGAAAAACATATCCTTCACATGCTCAGTGCTCATGATCTCTCTTCGCTTTGCGTAGATCACCTCTCGTTGCTTGTTGTTTACATCATCGTACTCGAGGAGATGCTTTCTAATAGAAAAATTCCTTGCCTCGACTTTTCGCTGTGCATTTTCGATAGCGCGGCTGACAAGCCGGTGCTCGATGGCCTCGCCTCGCTGCATCCCCATTCGTTCCATGATCCCTGAAACACGTTCTGAGCCGAAGATCCGCATGAGATCGTCTTCGAGCGACAAATAAAATCGAGAGGACCCTGGGTCACCTTGTCTTCCAGAACGACCGCGGAGCTGGTTGTCGATCCTTCGACTTTCGTGCCGTTCAGTCCCGATAATGTGTAGTCCTCCTCGTTCGGCAACACCTGGCCCTAGCACAATGTCGGTACCGCGGCCTGCCATGTTCGTCGCAATGGTTACTGCCCCTGGTTGGCCGGCCTGTGCTATGATTTTGGCTTCTTTCTCGTGGTGTTTTGCGTTGAGCACCTGGTGGGGTATGCCTCGCTTCTTAAGCATCTTGGAGAGCCGCTCGGATTTTTCAATGGAGACCGTACCCACAAGCACTGGCTGAGAGCGCTTGTAGCAATCATCGATTTCTTCTACGACTGCCTCGAATTTCTCCTCTTCAGTCCTGAAGATGACATCTGGATAATCAATGCGGATCATCGGTTCGTTCGTAGGAATTACAACGACATCCAATTTGTAAATGTTGGCGAATTCTGCTGCTTCTGTATCTGCCGTACCGGTCATTCCTGCCAATTTTTTGTAGAGGCGGAAGTAGTTCTGTAAGGTGATCGATGCGATGGTTTGCGTCGCTTTAGCGATTGTGACCCCTTCTTTTGCTTCGAGCGCCTGATGAAGGCCGTCGCTGTAACGCCTTCCGGGCATCATGCGGCCGGTAAATTCGTCGACGATTACTACCTCTCCGTTGTAGACCACATAGTCAACGTCCTTTTCGAAAAGGGTATATGCTTTAAGCAGTTGGCTTATGTTGTGGATCTTCTCTGTCTTGTCTTCGTAGTGCTGCCTGAGGACCGCTTTTCGTTCTTCTTTTTCCAAGGTGCTAAGCACACTGTCTTGATCGATCTTGTAGAACTCTTCGTCAAGGTCGGGAATGACAAATAGGTCCTTTTCCCTGCGGGACAGTTCTTTTTGGCCTTCCTCAGTAAAATGAACATTATGTTCTTTTTCGCTTATGGTATAGAGCAGTCCTTCTTCCAGCTCGTGGAGTCGCTTATCCCGTATGAGTTCATTTTCAACACGAAGCATCATTTTCTTTGCCTCCTTGTGGGAGGCTATGTAGTCGAGCAATTGGCGATTCTTGGGATCACCTCGTTCTATCTTGAGCAAGAGGAGATACTTTTCATATGCAGAAGGGTCTTCTTGATCAAATCTCAATACCTCGTCAAAGAGCTTGCCGACAATATGCTTCTGGCGTGCGACCAGCTGCCTTACCGGGAGGTTGAAGATGTGATAGCGATGCTGAGCCTTTTCCACCTGTCCGGAAATGATGAGGGGAGTCCTAGCCTCGTCGATCAAGATGCTGTCGACCTCGTCCACAATGGCATAGTGAAGTTCCCTCTGGACGCACTCTTCGATATCAATCTTGAGATTGTCCCTCAAGTAATCGAATCCGAACTCGTTGTTCGTTCCGTAGGTGACGTCGCATTGATAGGCCTTTTTACGTTCAGCGTTGTCCATGTCGTGCTGAATAACCCCTACGGTAAGTCCGAGGAATTCGTAAATAGGTCCCATCCACTCCCTGTCTCGACGAGCCAGGTAATCGTTTACAGTAACGAGGTGCACACCCTGACCGGTGAGGGCATTAAGATAGATCGCCAAGGTGGCGGCTAGGGTCTTTCCTTCACCTGTCTTCATTTCTGCGATCTTGCCCTCGTGCAGTACAATACCTCCTATGAGCTGGACGTCGAAGTGCCTCATCCCAAGGGTCCTGCACGAGGCCTCCCGTACTGCTGCAAAAGCTTCCGGTAGGATGTCGTCAAGGGTTTCCCCTTCCCGAAGTCTCTGACGGAACTCGTCGGTCAGCATCTGCAATTCTTTGTCACTCATGGATCTCATTCGTGGTTCGAGTTCATTGATCTCGTCCACGATCTGGTAGAGACGTTGCAGTTCGCGGTCATTCTTGCTGCCGACTATCTTTTTTACGGCCTCAAGGAACATAGGGCCACGCTCCTCCGTGTAACTACGCAACTTACCTAATGGACTCTATAACCATTCTATGGGGATCGTCAAGGTCGACTGTAAACACTGCGGCACTGGAATCGTATATGCATTGTGACCTAGGTAGGTGCGGTCTTGGGGGGAGGATTTTGTCTTTCGGCTCCTGTGGCTACAGGAGGTCAGTCCTTTAATTTAAGCAACTTCAAGGGGTTTAAGGTACGTCCTTTGGCGTTCACTTCGAAATGGAGGTGGGGTCCTGTAGCGTTTCCTGAAGTACCCACTGTTCCTATGATATCCCCTCGATGTATATTGTCTCCCTGCTTTACATACATGTGCGAGAGGTGCGCATAGCGAGAAACATACCCCTGTCCATGATCTATGAGGATTGTATTGCCGTATGCGCCATCCCAGCCCCTGAACAGTACTACTCCGTCAGCTGTGGCCCTGACAGGGGTTCCAATTCTCGCACTTATGTCAATTCCATCATGACGGGTCCACTCTCCTGTAATCGGCGAGATGCGTTTTCCGTAATGAGACATGATGCGGCCGTTCGTTGGCCATAAAAAGCGGAACCCTAACCCAGGAGTACTAATTGGGTGTGACAAAGACATTGGTTGATCTAAGCCGAGCACATCCTCGATCTTGTACATGCTCTTGACATACTGCAACGATTGAGACCTGAGCTCTTCAAGCTCAAGGTAGACCTGCTCAGCTTCCCGAAGAAGACTCTTCTTGGGGAAAATAGATGAGGTATACATATCGGTATCCAATCCTCCATCAGAGAACGAGCCCCTTGTCCTAGAGTGCTTGGTCCGATCTGTTCCAAGATCCTTTTCTGCAAGCATCCTGAATCTCGTGTGGAAGTTTTCGAAACGCTCCATTTGATCGTTTAAAAGCGACATCTTTCTTGCAACGCCCTGGAGCTCAAAGTGTTGTCTCTGGTTCTCTTCCTGGAGGCGCTCAAGTTCCAATGTCTGCCAGGTATAGGCCCTGGTGAGGGAAAAGGCATAATAAAGCCCGCCAATCCCCGCAGCACCCAGTCCTACCATCAGGCACAGAGTTGCCACCACAAGCCACCGGGGGATGTGGTACCTTTTTGCCCCTGGTGCACTGGACAGTATAAGACATATTTTGTTGTAACCTGCTGTTTTCAAAGGACTTCCTCTGACGGGACCTATTTTGATGCGCTATGGCGAGAGGACTTATCTATACCTTGAAAAGGCAAGGATGTCAACCCAAAAATCATCTGTTATAAAAAACCCCTATGCTGTTTTTTCTATGCAAACTGTTACTGTTGGACTGAGAATCAGGGAACACGTGTTGCACCTTGCCTCCTCCTGGAGCTTCCCGTGTTCCCTGAAGTGCTGGAGACTAACTAATGCGGCCTGCGGGAAGCATGTGGACCATTAAGGGGGTCTAGCTTCCCCTTGAGTACGAAGCGAGCAGCACACAACTGACTTCCATCATATGTGCAAAAGTATGCCTCAAGCAGGTAGGGTCTAGGAGGGAAGGCCTGCGATCACCTAGGTATCCATTACGCAATTCCACGTAGTAAGGAAAATAGGGAAACAACTCAGCGGTATGGTGAAATGTTACTTGGCCTCTGAGAGATACCCTCACGCAGCTTCTGACCTCCATGAATTCCCACGGGTTTCAACCTCAGTGTCGTTCATGGGCTGCGATCGGCTCTTCTTTCGAATAGTGATGCAAATAGGTGTCAGTGTGTCACTCCGCAGTGTGTAATCAGACGAGCCTGTCTTTCCAGGAGAACATAAGGGCTTTTTCTTTGCAATCAGGAAAGTGGACACAATGGATGCAGTCTGCCCAAATCTTATGGGGGAGTGCAGCCTTATCGATCGGAGTAAAGCCGAGTTTTTCAAAGAACAAGGGATTGAAGGTGAGGGTAAATACGCGCTGTATACCGAGTGTCCTGGCATCTTCTATGCAGGAGAACACCAGTTCCCTTGCAATTCCCTGCTTCCTATATGCCTCCCGTATGAAGAGCGACCGAATCTCTCCGAGATCTTCCCACGTAGGATGAAGTGCGCAGAATCCAATAAGGGTCCCCTTCTTGTCTGTGTAGACCTTAAAATCTCGGACGCAGTCGTACAACTCCCCAAGGGATCGTGGCAGGAGTTCACCCTTTCGTGCAGAAGCCTCGAGCAGTTTTTGAATATCCCTCATATCTTGCATACGTGCGGCGCGAATCATCGGGATTCTCCCTGTCGGTGGGCAAGTACTTCGCGAGCGTGTTCAAGCGCCCTAGACGTAATTTTTCGTCCACCCAGCATTCGAGCAATTTCCATCTCACGACCCGAAACATCCAGGGGGTGAACGGTGATCTCGGTTCGATCCTTGGCCATACGCTTGGATACCTTGAGGTGCGTGTCAGCAAAGGCTGCGATCTGGGGCAGATGTGTAATGCAGAGTACCTGAAACGATTTTGCCAGTGCTTTAAGACGCGATCCCACCATCTCGGCCTCAGCCCCGCCGATACCTGCGTCTATTTCGTCGAACACGAGGGTGTACGGTCCATCCTCTTCATGCAGTACATTCCGAATTGCAAGCATAATCCTGGACAACTCGCCCCCGGACGCGATGCGATGCAGGGGACGGTAGGGTTCGCCAGGATTGGTGCAAATAAGGAACTCCACGTGATCACAACCAGTGGGTGAAATTTTGAGGTCTTCAATGGTTAGATATTCGTGGTCGCGCTCCTGAGACACTGGCCAGGTACTCTCGATCGCCACTCGGAAGCCTGTCTTCTTCATCCCGATAGTACGTAGTTCTCTTTCCACCTCGCGGCGAAGAGATACTGCCGCACTTTTACGCACCTCGGACAGTTCCAAGGCCTTTGTCCTGAGCATCCCTTCGGTCGTGCGTACGGACTCCTCGAGATCACTCAGCCGTGCTTCTAGCTCGGCCAGATGAGCTGAGCCTTTTTGGATGCTGTCTCGTTTTGCAATGAGCTCTTCAATAGTAGTACAGTGGTACTTGCGCTTGAGCTGATTCAACAGCATAAGCCGCTCTTCCACCTCTTCGAGCCGTTTCGGGTCAGCGTGCAGATGGAGAGATCGCTCCTGAAGGAGACGAGCCGCCTCCTGGACATTGACGATAGCCGCATCGAGCAGATCTCGTAGGTCGCCAAAGGCTGGATCGATATCCCTGGCTTCAGCAATCCGCTTGCTGAGCTGGGCAAGTTGGTCTCCAATGGACTGCCTCTGGCTGTAGAGAAGCGCTTCACCTTCTCTGCACAACTGCATGAGTTTTTCAATGTTAATGAGTTGCCTTCGCTCTATCTCGAGTTCTTCTTGTTCAGAGGGTACAAGTCGGGCACGGCAAAGCTCTTCAAGCTGGTAGGTCATGAGCTCCTGCTGCTGCCGTTGTGTTCGTAGGGAGGTTTCGTACTCCTTGAGTTGGTCCTTGCCCCTTCGGACAGCAGTATAGAGATCTGCCACTTCCTTTCGCAGTCGACTACAGTTGCCAAACAGGTCCAAGACTTCCTGATGTCGTGCGACCTTGAGTAGGGACTGATGCTCATGCTGCCCGTGGATATCAATGAGCCTGTCGGCGAGCTGGATAAGCATTGGGACAGTAGCGGGTCGGTCGTTGATGAACACACGGTTCTTTCCAGACCTGTGCAAGATCCTCTTGAGGTGGAGATCGTCTTGTCCTGGGTAACCACTGTCTTTCAAGAACTGCTGGACCTGCTGATGTGCTGAGGTGTCGAATAAGGCGTGGACTTCTGTTTCCTCTGTGCCGGTTCGTATCCATTCGGTACGAGCCCTGCCACCTCGGACAAAATCCAGCGCACCCACGAGCAGGGACTTGCCTGCTCCGGTTTCTCCGGTAAGGATATTGAGGCCTGCTCCAAAGGCAATGCTCACTTCTTCTATGAGAGCGAAATTTCGTACGTACAGTTCTAGCAACATCTGTGCTACCGTTCTCCCCACTTGAGCTTGGTTCGTAACACCTGAAAGTGGTTCTTGAATGGAGAGGTGATAAGGGAAACGGTGTACACTGACTTGCTGACTTCAACGACATCGTTTTCCAGAAAAGGGATCCCCACCTGACCGTCCATGGTAAGAAACACATCGCGCTCGCCTGAGCGGAGCACCACTCTTACCAGTGATTCCTTAGGCATGATGATGGGCCGATTGGTGAGCGTATGGGGACAGATCGGGGTTATGATGATGGAATCCAGAGAAGGATAGACGATTGGTCCACCTGCTGAAAGTGAGTAGGCAGTCGACCCGGTCGGGGTCGAAATGATGAGGCCATCGGCCTGAAACGTAGTGAGATAGGCATTGTCTACGTTGACTTCCAGGGAAATAATACGTGCCAATACGCTTTTGTTAACCACTACGTCGTTGAGGACGGTATAGGTAGCTACTTGGTCGCTGTTTCTCAGGACGCGGGCATCCAACATCATCCGTTTCTCTACGGAGAACTCACGTGCGAGTATCATCTCAAGGGCAGGAAACAACTCGTTCAGTGAGACACTGGTAAGAAAGCCTAGTCCGCCTAGATTGACGCCCAGTATCGGGACTTGACGGCCTTTGATGAGGCGGGCGACACTCAGCAAGGTTCCGTCACCTCCCAAGACGATCAATATGTCAGAATGCTCAAGTAGGTCTGCGCTTGTGCATGCCCTTATATGAGGCAAGTACTCAGCCAGATCTGTGTCGAGGAGAGGTGTTATGCGATGGGCCTCCAGCCACCCTACAAGCTCTCGAGTGATGTCAAGGGCTTCGGATGATCGTTTTCGCTTTGCAATTATTCCTGCGGTCCTAATGGTGCTCATCTTTTTTGTGTGGTTCTTTTTCTCGCGTAGGAAGTCCGCATACGTAAGAGGCATCCTTGTCGGATAGAATGCATCTGGAAGCGGTCTCTAGCCTGCCACCTCCATAGGGGCCCCTCGTACACCGGTCTGCATTATCGTATTTTGTGCCAAAAGACAAGGCCCATGCAACGGCCATTGTACCTGGTTTTGACCCAGTATGATATGATGAATGGGCGATGGTCACGCGTAGGCAGGTGTGCAGCATTCACTGAGGATCAGCAGGGCGTACCATGAAGGATGAAACTGGAGGCCTTTTTTCCTTCAATTACGTGGACTCAGAAGGCAGTGCCTTGGAAGCACGGCAACCTCTGGCCGATAGAATGAGGCCGCGTAGCCTTGACGAATTCGTAGGTCAGGAGCACCTTCTCGGTCCGGGCAGATTGCTGAGGGAGAGCATAACGAACGACCGGCTTTTTTCGGTCATCCTCTGGGGGCCTCCGGGAAGCGGAAAGACAGCCCTTGCTCGTATTATTGCCCACCACAGCAAGTCGCTGTTTGTCTCGTTCTCTGCGGTACTATCCGGTGTCAAGGAGATCCGAGACGTGCTGCATCAGGCGGCACGGGAGTGGGCGCAGCGAAGACGAAGGACTATCCTGTTCGTGGATGAAATTCATCGGTTCAACAAGGCTCAGCAGGATGCATTCCTCCCACACGTCGAAAGTGGCAGGATTATCCTTATAGGGGCCACAACCGAGAATCCTTCCTTTGAAGTGAATGCTGCCTTGCTTTCGAGGATGAAGGTTCTGGTTCTCAAGGCGCTGAGTCCTCAAGAACTCGAGATCATCATTACCAGGGCCCTGAAAGACCCTGTTCGAGGGTTAGGTGGTAGAGGTCTGGAGATCGAGAAGGAGGCAATCGATGTGCTCTGTACAGCCTCACAAGGAGATGCACGGCAGGCCTTGAACGCCCTTGAGCTGGCGGCTGCCATGGTGCTGGACAGCGACCGAAGGGATCCACCAATTATAACCACCTATCATGTTGGAGAGGCATTTCAGAGAAAGACCCTCATGTACGACAAGGAAGGAGAGGAACATTACAACCTGGCCTCTGCCTTCATCAAGAGCCTTCGTGGAAGCGATCCCGATGCAGCCCTCTACTGGATGATGAGGATGCTCGAGGCTGGCGAGGATCCCCTTTTTATTGCCAGGCGGATGGTAATCTTTGCTTCGGAAGATATAGGCAATGCCGATCCCCGGGCCCTGCAGATCGCACTTGGAGGTAAAGAGGCAGTTCATTTTGTTGGTATGCCTGAGGCAACGATCACCCTTTCCCACATTGCTACTTATCTTGCTACAGCACCAAAGAGCAATGCCGCCTATCTGGCGGGGCAGGAAGCCCAAAAGGCCGTTCATCGGCATGGAACCTTACCTGTGCCATTGCATCTAAGGAATGCGCCGACAAAGCTCATGAAGGAGATGGGGTACTCGCAAGGATATCAATATCCACATGATGCCCCTGAGGGATTTGTGCCTGAACAGTATCTGCCAGATGTGCTCCGGAATTCTATCTTTTACGATCCTACGACACGGGGCTACGAAAAGGAGATTCGAAAACGACTTGAGCACTGGCGTACGCTCCGTAAGGGAATAAAAGGCGAGACCCCTTGAAGAAGGCTGTTAAGATGGCGTCGGGCAGGTGGCAGAGCCAAAGGCTTTTTTGCGGCAGCACAAGCAGGTCGCACTGTGATGTGAGTGCTACCCAAAGCAACTGTGCACATCTATGGCCCGCCAGACAGCCGGACCAGGAGGCGGCACCTTGCATAGTGCGTATGATAGACGAGGAGAGGTGATCGCGACGTGAAAGGGAGAGTGACCACATGCCTTCTTTTCCAGTGGCTCCTACTACCTATCATCACCTTATGGAACGGATGAATCGGCTGGGGATTAAAGAAGAGGATCTTGAAGAGCGATTCATTAAGTCTTCAGGCCCAGGTGGGCAAAAGGTACACAAGACCTCTTCTGCAGTGTATCTAGTTCACAGGCCGACAGGTCTAGCAGTGAAATGCCAGAAGAGCCGGTCACAGGCAATGAACCGGTTTTTTGCCCGTAGGCTGCTCGCTGACAAGATTGAACGGCTCTACAGTGGCTTGGTAGAGGCTGAGCAAGAGAGAATAAGAAAGATTCGACGCCAGAAACAAAGGCGTGGACGCAGGCTCAAAGAAAAGATACTCGAGGACAAGAAGAGGACAGGTAACAAGAAGCGGCTGAGGGCCCGCCCGGCCATCTCAGCATACGAAGTATCGCAGGAGTGAGTGGTATGTTGCCCACTTCTACCCGAGGGTGCTCATGTGCGTATGTTCAATGAACCCGTTCCTTAGCAAGAACCCGTACCACGCCTTGCCCCTTTCAGAGCGTGGGAAGAACAGGACGTGCCCACCCCGCAAGAAGAGATGCGGCGGCTTACCCCAGTGTTCGTACAGCCTTAGCACATCAGAAAATGGGCAGAGTCGATCTCCTTGTGCCGCAATGATCAGGCAAGATGCCGGTGGTAACGAACACGTGTAAGATAAGGGGGAATGAATCCTCCACAGGATAGAGAGACGTTGTGTGAGCAGGGCTTTTTGTTTCGTATCGCGGATAGGAGGTACTGGTGGGACATGCAAGCCTTCAAAAGAGACCAGCGGGACCACAACAGCGACTAGTTCAGCAATGGTGGTGAGAGATACGAACAGGGCTGCGATATATCCTCCAAGACTTGCTCCTATAAGTCCTATGCGGCCAGCACCTTGTTCCTTGATCGCAAGGAAGCTGCTATAGAGATCGAACATTGCCTGGCCAAAGCCTTCGAGACCGAGGATAGGATGCCCAAAGGGAAAAGGAGGATGGACCCGTTGGGCTCGTGAGGCAGCTCGTCGCCAGTGAAACGGGGTTATGAATAACGCCACGTCAAGCCCAAGGGAGTACAGCCGAGGAATATTGAACATTCGTTCTGCCTGCTTTGGGTCTCCAAGGGACCAGCCATGACAGCACACAATCGTGTTGCGTCCTTTATCGCCATGGGACCAATGGACGAGATATGCGGTCTTATTGTTCAAGAAACGATCAAAGTAGCCGGCAAATGATGCATGCCTCACCTTGTAGGTACTGGGAAAACAATAGGTCCGACGGCAACCATCAAAAAATGGGTCTTCTTCAATACGAGTGAGACGAGGGGCTCTATCAGGAAAAGAAAAGAATTGTGAAGGATCTTTTTGGAACGTATCCGACACATAAAATGACATCAATTCCTCGATGTGTGCCAGAGACTTTCTCGATAACGGATGGGTTATTCTTCCATGGAGCCTTGATGAAAATATCAGCACCTTGTCGAAGTTCGTGCCGATGAGGTCCTGTGCCTTGTCCACAAGGGATATCATTGCTGCAATGCTCCTGTCTGGTGGCTCGAGAAATACGTGCGTGACTTGTATTCCCTCATCTGGAACTCCTCTTTTTGCATCCTCGAGGATCGGAAGTCAACCTGGGGCGTTCAAGGCTTGAAGGATAAAGGTAACAAGGTGAATACTTGTACACCGCGGCTAATAGGTTGTCTTGCAATCCTTTGGTTCTTTTTCCTCTTGTGTGTGCCTGAACCACTGTGCACTGAATATAGTTGCATATGTACTACAGGAGATACCCTTGAGCTGGTATCCCACAATGATCCCAGTTGGGGACCTTGGGACGGGACTGGATGGAGTGTGGGAGAGCCTGCAAAGAGAGATGCCTTAGAACACAGCAAGTCGAATGTGGACTATGTACTTCAAGCCTCTGTCACAGCCATGATCAGAGTCTTCCAACGGTTCGTCTCGCCTGTAGATGGTCCCTCCTGCAGCTTTTTCCCGACGTGTTCATCCTATGCGATGTATGCCATAAAGAAGCATGGGTTGTTCATCGGTATACCCATGGCTACAGAGCGGATGGCACGCAATCACAACGTGGATACCTTCAGCCGTTATCAGATCATTACTGTGAATGACAGCTTTTACTACTATGATCCTGTCGAGGCCAATGACTATTGGTGGTGCGCTGATCATACCGGGAGACGGGCAACACGTGATGAAAAGTAGAGAACGATCCAAGTGCCGGCCAGCTACGTTCACGCCTCGACGGTGCATGGTCTACATCGCAGTACTTTTCATGCTTGGCCTGAGGACGGTGGGGGCCCAAGGGGACCCATGCTGGAGTCGTAGCACAAGAAGCGAACGCACCAGTGGATCAACAACGGGCGACTACGGTCAGTCGACGTTGTGTACGGCTGAGGGAATATGTCAGGGCGGCTCCACAAGTTCACCATCCCAGCACGATGAGCTACCAGTTGAGTATGCCTTTGCCCAGTCCTTGTTCGACAAAGGATACTACTACCAGGCTGTGGTCGAGTATGAGAGATTCCTATTCTATCATCCCGACCATCCACTCTCTGGGCAGGCGCAGCTCAACATTGCCCGATGTTACCAGCAAGGGAAACAGTACAAGAAAGCGCTACAACAGTTTAGGACTGTTCTAGAGACATTCAGAGGAACACAGCTAGCGGTTGAGGCTGCGTTTCGGATAGGAGAGACCTCGTACCAGGCAGGTGAGTACGAGCAATGTATCATGGCGCTCACGCGATTTCTGGACAGCTTTCCTCAAGATGCCAGATCGACTCAAGCCCTGTATAGAATAGGATGGGCACATATACAGCTAGATGAATACATTACTGCACGGGATATGTTCCTCCGTCTTGGTTCCAGATCGGCTGACCCTGACACAGATGGCTACTATGCTGCCTCCAGGATTATTGCGGAACGGCTGCTTTCACTGAGGGACGCGAGAGAGCGATCTCCTGTGGCTGCAGCCATCCTTTCGATAGTGCTGCCCGGTGCAGGGCACCTCTACGCAGGGGCTTACAAGGACGGCCTTCTGGCGTTTCTGGTCAATGCCGCCTTGATTGGTGCCACGTATGAGGCCTTTGACAAAGAGATTTATGTCGCTGGTGGTCTTGTCGGTGCTGTAGGCCTTGGATTTTATGCGGGCAATGTATATGGAGCACTCAATAGCGCTCATCATACCAACAAAGAGCGAATACAAGCGATCGTCAGACCTCTTGCAAAACGTTACGAATATATCGATCAGGGATCGAGCCGCCCTCGGGGGTTTGAAGGCATGCCGTAAGAGATCCACATCGCCCGAAGTGTAGTGTGCTGGAAGAGCGAAAGCTCACTGGTTCCGCTCGACTACATAAAGTGCTAATGCCCGTAGCGCTTCGCGTTCTGGGGATACCTCGAACAGGGCGAGCTGTTCCAAAGCACGATCTACGTGTGCTCGGGCTGCATTCACGGTATACGCAAATCCATGGTATTTCTTCACCAGGTCCCGTGCCCAGGTAAAATGTTCTATTCTTGCCTCTGGAGGGCCGTTGAGCAATGCAACGAGCCGTTGGCGTTCTTGGCTGTCTGCTCGAGCGAGCGTCACAATGAGGGGGAGCGTGAACTTGGCCTCCCTGAAGTCGGTTCCCACTGGCTTGCCAAGTGCCTCTGGGGATGAGGTATAGTCCAAGACATCGTCGATCATTTGAAAGGCCATGCCAATATCAAGCCCAAAGCCGGCTAGGGTGTGAGCTCGGTTGTCTGTCGTGCCTGCCAGAGCGCCTATATGGCAGGCCGTCGCTATGAGCTTTGCAGTTTTTTGGGTTATGATCTCACGATATTGAGTTTCATCAATCTCCATTGTTCCCATGCGTAGGAATTGAAGGAGCTCTCCTTGTACGATTGTCTGGATTGTCTCGTTGACAAGTTCCAGGGAAGCCAGACCTCCATATGTCAAAACAGTCAAAAACGCCTTTGAGAATTGAAAATCCGCAGTGAGAACACCTGCTGGATTACCCCAGATAAGGTTGGCAGCAGGCCGGCCTCTCCGTAGTGTTGCCGTATCTATGACATCATCATGGAGGAGGGTGGCGGTGTGGACGAGCTCTATCGCAGCAGCCAGTGGAACTCTGCGCTCGGTAGGAGCGCCTGTGATGCGGCCGGAAAGCAGTGTGAGTATGGCCCTGAAGCGCTTTCCCCCACCTGAGAGGATGTGAGCGCTGACCTTAGACAGGACACTCGCCTGAGGACTTCTGCCAGCAGTTGAGAGGAACTGCTCGACAGCTTCGAGGTCCTCCTTAAGAAAACTAACTACCTCGTCAATCGTCATGCTAGATACGGTTGCGCTGTGATAAAGCGGTTGGGATAAACGTTATTACGATCTCGCTGTGTACTACGTTGAAAAGCTAGCAAAGCCTCTCCTTTGAATCAAGGACGAACCATCCCTGCCTGGTCTGGTTGATTCTTATTATGCCCGTGCGACATCTATTAGAGTAATGGGAGTAAGGTCAAACGAAAGGGCATCGTAGCGTAGGATGTGGTGTATCACAAGTGACTGCGATAACGAACAAGAGGAGGCATACTCATGAAAGATATAAGGAATTTGCACCAGCGTCTTCAGGAATATGGAGATTGCTACGCTGAAGGTGATCCACAAGGCGAACTTAGACAGGTGTGTAAGAAGGGCATCGAAGGCGATGCAGTGCGTGATATGAGGGAAGTGGCCTTGAAATACCTTTCACTGGTCATCCTTCTCGGCATTGAGGCACGGGCAGATAGGGTACTGATAAAGCGCAAAGGCGATCTTCACGGATCATGTAAGATCCTTGGCGATAAGGAGGTTCGAATACCCAAGCCGCCTGCAGGCCTTGCAAAGGAGATGATTGGTATTGTTCGGTGTATTACCGATCTCGAACAGGAGAATGGTCGAGCTACCTTGATCTATGGTATAAGGAACGATCAGCTCGAGTTGGGCATAGAAACGAGGAAGATCGATGGTGCAGAAGAGCTGGCTATTATACTGCCATCGTTGCGCTATCAATAAAGCAGAGCCTTTCTGCCATGAAAAGATGCCTTATCACTGGCGGTACTGGTTTTGTAGGTAGCAGGCTTGTAGCCAGTCTGGCCGCAGCCAACTACGAAGTGGCTATAGTAACCCGCTCCCCGCGAGGAACTGCCCCATTCGGTCGTCATGTATCCTATATAGTTGGGGATGTTACCCAGAGAGGGCCATGGCAGGAGAACGTTGCTCAGTACGACGTGCTCATCAACCTTGCTGGAGAAACAATTTTTCAGCGATGGACTGCTGAAACCAAAAGGAGGATACGGGAGAGTCGGATCCTCGGGACGCGGCATCTTGTAGAAGCACTACCAGAGAGTGGTCCACAGCAGAGGGTTTTGCTGAGTGGGTCTGCTGTGGGCTATTACGGAGCCGGGGACGAGGAGGAGATCAGCGAGGAAGTGGGTCCTGGCAACGATTTTCTTGCTCAGGTTGCACAAGACTGGGAAGCTGAAGCTACCAAGGCCCGCGCAAAAGGTGCCAGGGTAGTCCTTTGTCGCTTAGGTATCGTAATGGGTAGGGATGGGGGTGCACTGAGCAAGATGCTGCCATTGTTCAAGTGGGGTTTGGGAAGTCCTTTGGGCAGCGGTAGACAATGGTTTCCCTGGATCCATATCGACGACCTCGTACGTAGTTTTCAGTTTTTGATTGATCGATCAGATATCCAAGGCCCTCTCAACTGCACGGCTCCACATCCTGTCCGGAACGAAGAGATGACCCGCATGCTCGCAGGTGTTGTACGACGTCCGGTCTTTTTGCCTCGCGTGCCAGGGTGGCTCATTAGATGTGCGTTCGGCGAGTTCGGTATGGTGCTGCTCTCCGGTCAAAAGGTCCTTCCCAAGAGGCTTCTCGAGAGCGGCTTTCGCTTCAACTTTCCAACGTTCGAAGCAGCTGCAAAGGATCTTACCAGATAAGAAAAGGTGTTATTTGACCGTTTCGGGTTCCGCATACACAGAAACGGGGGGCGAGGGCTTGTCCAACTGCCATAACCAAGGATCAGTAAGCCCAGTAAGGTCCGACTCCTGCCGGCGTACGTTGCCCCTCTATAGCAGTGAATACCCTGCGTCCAAAAAAGAAAGGAAGCCCCCAGTCGAAAAGCTCTGCCATAAATGGTCCTGCCAGGTTGCTGTACGCATACGATGGGGATGATTGGAAAAGGGAGTCAGCGTTTGCAACACTGAACTGAACCGTACTGGTTTCGCGGTTGACACCCTTGTTGGTTGCTGAAAGCGTCAGTGTGGTCTGAGGGCAATACCAGTCGGGGTATTCACTGCACGTAGGAATACCGGTCCGGCCTTCATTGAGAAAAAAGATGCCATTTGAACCACTGTCGATAAAGCTATTCCCGTAGCTCTGTCCATTGTATATGGTGGTAAAGGTTCCTCTCGCATCGGTAGTGAGTACTTTTGCGCTACCGAGCTGATTGTTTGATTGTGTACCTATACCGAAGATGAGAGTACCCTGGACGCTTGCTGCTCCTGTAGGACCCACCGGTGGAAGATCGATGATAAGGCCGTTGTTGTCGTCGGTGAAATGCCAGACAGGATGTTGCACCTGCTTTGTCAGCTCGAGCGTTGTTTTTTGGCAGGATAAAGAGGAGCATTCATAATAGACATATAGAGCACGAGGTAGACTTACAGCGCATCCGCTTCCACAATCCTGCAAGGTCAGGCCAATCCCCAGTATGCCATTTGCCATAAGCTCATCGAGCGTGTCCCTCACAGGACCCATGTCCATGCACTCCTGGGGTATTTCAGAGAACTGCGGATGACCGATCACCTGTATAGGAACTGAAGCAGCCACTTCTCCGGCAATTTTCACGTCTGCTATTTGTATGGGACCCCAGGTTATCCCGCTGACAAAGGGAAAACACTCTGCGACCGGATTTCCTCGGGGACCGGTTTGTTGAGGAAGCGAAAGAGAAAGTGCAGACGAGAGGATCCTCAGTCCAGTAGAGCCTGTGTCGACCAATACGTGATCAATCCTTTGGCAGGAGCTGTCACTGCCTGGCAGGCAAATTGTCACGCTGGTGAAAAGGCCATTGACATATGTGTCGGTGGGACCCCCGTCCACGACCAGTCGTGCGACGTTTGCTGTCCCAGGAGGTAAGGTGGTGGTAGTGGTATGCGTAGTTGTTGTCGTGGTGGAACTGGATCCGTTTTGGTCTCCGCCTCCACAACCGAACGTCCACCACGACACACACACGACAGTAACGATCCACGTACTCAATTGCCGCATATGCGCTCCTGCCTACTTGAGGGTGTCAATTGAGACACCACTTGGAATTTTCTGGGGGAGATATGCCCTGCCCACAAAAGAGCGCATGCGACCTCCGGACTCTAGCACGAACTCAGGTTGCCGTAGGACAACAGGGGTGTGCGCTCTGAATGGCATCTGAGAGAGGATTTCCATATACCTATCAAAGTATGCGCCGAGCAGCTGCCTCATGTTGGGCAGTACAGGGCCAGTCCAACTCACAGCAAAGACAGTCCCTTCAGGGTTGGTATATTCGCGTATAGTCACTCCGTCGGGAGACACCATCTCGTGGACCATAGCAGATTGTGCTGTCATGATAGTGAGTGTTGCATGCATAGAGACCCTGTTAGCTTCGATAGAGGCTTTGTCTCCTCCGAGTTCCGCAGTTGCCATCGAAGGTCCCGAAAGGAGGGTAGCCCCTATCATGAACAACCAGGCGATGCGTGGAACACAATGTGTAGTCTGCACAAGAAGAGGCCTCATATCTCCATAACTCCCTTTATGCGATAAGGTGATTCGTGATAGATCGTGCGTCTTCTGTCAGATCAAGGCCGAACGTCAGACACCCTCGACATAGAGGATGATCCTGTGTGATGACAGTACCCACTCGATTGACACCCATGAACACGCACGTCTACAGTACTATAAGCATGGATGATTTCGAATGCAACAAAGTACGCGGATAAAACTATGAACTCCTCAATGGCCATGGTAGCGCAAGATATCGAATGTCTTTTCAGACCACGATCCATTGCAATTGTGGGTGTCCCCAGGGGATTTAGGGCTGGAAAGGTCTTTTTACTCGGTCTTTTGGACCAGGGGTTCCCAGGCCCGATCTATCCAGTGCATCCAGAGGCTCAGGAGATCGAGGGGCTAAAAGCGTATGCTTCGCTTTCTTCGCTTCCAGATCCAGTGGATATGGTGATTGTGCTTGTCCCAAGGGAACAGGTGCCGTCTGTCATCGAGCAATGCGTCGAGAAAAAGGTAAAGATCGTAGTGCTCTACACAGCAGGGTATAGAGAGACCGATCCGGACCGAGGGACTCATGAAGAACGTCTCCTTCTTGAACAAGCAGCAAAAGGAGGGTTCAGGGTACTCGGGCCCAACTGTATGGGGGTATACTGCCCGGAGACGGGACTAGCATTTTTTCCTGGCATGGCACGACATACTGGCCACGTTGGTTTCCTTTCTCAAAGTGGCTCTCTGAGTAGTCTGCTCACCAATGCGTGTGCCAGCCGCAGGATCTTTTTTAGCAAGGTAGTGAGTTACGGAAATGGGATCGATATAGATCTTCCTGAACTCCTTGAATATTTCAACGAGGATGGTTCGACACACATCGTGTGCGTCTACTGCGAGGGCGTACGGGATGGTCCTCGGCTTCTGCGTGCCTTACGGAACGGGTGCGGCCGTAAGCCTCTGGTGTTTTGGAAGGTGGGAATGACGTCCGAAGGCCGACAGGCGGCAGCCTCGCACACAGGGGCACTGTGCGGTGAAAGCGTTATGTGGAGCGCCTTGTTTCGACAATTCGGTGTAACAAGCATCCAGAGTATGGACGAATGTCTGGATACACTCACTGCGTTTTCATATTTGTCTCGTGAAACTGCTTCAGGAAGAGGGCAGGTAGCAGTGATCTCAGGGCCAGGCGGCCCTGCCGTATCTGCTGCAGATGCAGTCGGTCGGTACGGACTCACGCTTGCACCATTGTCCGACACGACTCGGACTGCATTACGGCGTATACTTCCAACGTACGGGACAAGCATTCATAATCCCGTTGACGTAGGGCTGGCAGCGTCGTTTTCGCTGAACTATTACCTCGATACGCTCGAGATCGTTGCCAAGGATCCCGCAGTGGATCTCGTGCTCATGGTTGGATCCACTGCGACCGAGGATATGAATCGTCAGTACATCCAAGGGATCGCCAGCATTCGAGATCTCACAGGCACGTTAGTTGTCGCTATTGCATATCCAGGCTTTTTTGAGGATAATGCGCTACTTCAACATCTTTGGGAGGTCTCGATTCCGGTATATGCCACCCCAGAGAGAGCGCTTTGTTCGTATTCGGCAGTCGTACGTTTCCAACAGTTTCGTTCTGCACGTGCGTGCATTGGGTAGTAAGGGAGGTTCAAGATGAAAGCAGCAAGAGATGCGTATATCGTGGGTGCAGTAAGGACTGCGATAGGAAAAAGGAATGGCGCACTCTCGCAATGGCGACCAGAGGAACTGCTGGCAAAGGTCCTCGTTGCAGTAATGGAGCGTTCGCACGTACCAGTGGACCGTCTAGAGGATGTGATCTGCGGAACAGTGTACCAAGTAGGTGAGCAAGGCTTTTGTGTCGCGAGACTCGCTGTGCACGCTGCAGGGTTCCCTGATCATGTACCAGGGATAACATGCAATAGACAATGCGGCAGTTCACTGTCAGCACTTCAGATGGCAAGTGCCATGATTCAGGCAGGTCATATGGACTGTATTATTGCCTGCGGGGTGGAGATCATGAGCAAATATCCCATCGGATCCGACTGGTTCGGCCTTCAATACGGCGATGGCCGACCAGTGGGAGTTCCCTTTGGCCCGACGTATCTCAAGGTGATGGGCGGCGAAATGATCGACCAGGGCAAGGCAGCCGAGCTTATAGCTGAGAAGTACGGCCTGAGCAAAGAAGAGCTTGATGCATTTTCCTTGCGTAGCCATCAGCGGGCCCACAAGGCTACGGTAGAAGGTTGGTTTAAGCGGGAGATCCTTCCACTTGAGACCACCGACGCGGCAGGAACTACCTTTATCTTTGATAAGGACGAGCCTATACGTCCGGACACCTCCATGGAGAAACTCGCGACCCTCAAGACCGTATTTGGCACCGCATGTATTACGGCGGGCAACTCGAGCCCTGTAACTGATGGCGCCTCAGCCGTACTGCTCCTGTCAGATGATCTGACAAGAGAACTCGGTGTGACGCCGCGCGCCCGCATCGTGGCAAATGCTGCTGTTGGTTCTGACCCTAAGCTCATGCTCACCGGTCCTATTCCTGCAACAACCAAAGTCCTCCAAAAGGCAGGCCTGACTATCGATGACATGGACGTTATCGAGGTCAATGAGGCCTTTGCGCCGATTCCTCTCGCATGGGGGAAAGAGCACAACCCTGACTGGGAAAAGGTCAACCGAAATGGGGGTGCCATAGCTATTGGGCATCCTGTGGGCAATTCAGGGACCCGGCTGGTAACAACTGCACTGCACGAGCTCGAGCGGATAGGAGGCCGGTACGGGCTGATTACGCTGTGCACAGGCGGAGCCATGGCACCTGCGACCATCATTGAGCGGGTCTAGGTCCAGCTTTTGGGCACCAATGATGGTCTTCTCATTTACGCACTCGTGCAATGCCATCGCCAAAGTAGAGAAATCCCAAATAGTAGTATTCGCGGGTTTCTATCACGTTGGTTACAGAAGGAATCTTTTCGCCACCGGGATCAGCGATAAGTACCTCGACCGTCCTGTCAGGTCTAATGCGCAGGACCATCCCTTCTCTCGACGGTGAGGGAAGTAGCCAGGAGGGCAGATAGCTCAGGAATGCCCGCACCGACAAAGGCAAGGATTCGATTCGGGCGCGGTCCTTTTCCGCGATGGCAGGGATTGCAGCAAGGATATTGCCGTCTTGATCCGTACTTATGCCGTCGATAAAGCCGGGAAGTGCGTCGACAAAGACCTCGACCTTTCCTCGCTCTGGTCCTGTGAGCCACATCTTGAGGATACGCGATTTAGGTGTCTCGGCCACGTAAAGGAATGTTTCATCTTTGCTCAATGCGACACCATTCGGAAAATACAGGTTGTCTCGTAAGATCTCCACAGTCTTGTCGGGCAGGATGCGCAGGAGTCTGCCCAACGGCCTACCGCGTACCAGATCTTGAATTTCCTTACCGAAGGGATAGGTTGTTGCATCAGTGAAATAGACCGTACCGTCTCGTGCCACGCACAGATCGTCTGGAAAGTACAAGGGCGTATTGTCTGCTGACCGTGCTAGAACACGTACTACGGCGTTAGGGGCAATAGAGAGCACTTCTTTTCTGCCAACATCGCATACAATGAGGTCTCCATGAGGAGAAAATGCCAGGCCGAGGGGGCGACCTCCGGTGGCCACAAACCGAGAAACCTCACCGTGAGGAGTAACTTTGTAGATCACTCCATCGCTACACCCTGTCACAATGTTGCCCTCGGCATCCTCAGCAATATCTTCGGGCCCTTTGAGTACAGATACGCCGAGTTTCTCTACCACGGTTAAGGGGTAGATCGACTCAGCGGCATGTGCTGGTCTGGCAAGGCACGCAGCTGCCAAGAGCCAGGCAACGCTCACGGCACATGCGAGAACAGATACGGTAGCTCCTGCGCGCATAGGGGCCGGTATATTGTTCATAGTAGGAACACTCCTCGCATCTCTAATTGGACATCGAGCCATACAATCTGGTGGAACACGAGTCCACGTGTGTTCGAGGTCAAGAAAAATAAGACGCGCATACCAGATGAGGGTGCAGCTTGTCAAATATAATCGAGTACTATATACGCTAGCAGAAGAACCGCAATAGGAACAGGATACCTATATGACGACGCATAGTGGGCATGAGGTCAGAGAGACAGAACTCAAATATGCGTTCTCTGACGAACAAGGCTACAAAACGTTGTGCAATTTCTTGAGCCCACCGCAAGATGAGTTCGATCAATACAACCACTATTTCTACTCAGCGGACAAAGCCTTGCCTGGACCGCACGGCTTGATACGGATCAGGGTCGAAAAAGGGAAGACGTTGTTTACTGTAAAGCTCGAAGCGACGCTTTCAGGAGGCCTTCTCACCTGCAACGAATATGAAATCCCACTCCCGTATGGGGTCGAATGGTACATCTCTTGTCCGAGCAGGCTTTGGTCAACGGGAAACCTGGGGATGGAGCTTCTCGAAAAACTACACGGCAGAAGGGTCCCTTTGGTGTGGGCAGGCCGACTTGTCAATCACCGCACGCTATTTGCATGGGATCGCGGGAAGATGCTCGAAGTTGATGCCAGCTTCTTTCCTGATGGGCATAAGGACTACGAGGTTGAGCTTGAAACCGCTTATCCGGAGACAGACCGCTCCCTATTGCTCAGGCTTTTTGACTCACTCGGTATCAGTGTTCAGCCTCAAACAAAGACCAAGTATCAACGGTTCCTAGAACACTGTAGGTCTTCGGCACTAACGGTGTAATTCAGGATGAGACCGCGACAAGATCGTCCGGAAAATCTGTGAGTTTTTCCGGGATGCTGTCAGTTATGAGATAGGTGTTTTCGATGCCTACTCCACCTCGACCGGGGAAAAAGATCTTCGGTTCTATGGCAATGGTCATGCCGGGACGGAGCTCCCGGTCGAATCGAGCAGCCAGCACGGGCCATTCGTCAAGCTCAAGGCCGACACCATGACCGAGAAAGGCTACCTTGTTTAGGCCGGAACCCATGAAGAACTCCTTGTACGGTCCCTTCTCGACCACGCTCATGACATCCTTATAGATTTCCGAGCACCTTGTGCCAGGGACGAGGCACGAGACAATTCTTTCCTGCATGTCGAGACAGTACTGAAATGCGTCCGCCAGGTCGCCTGTTGCACTGTGCAGGAAGAACGTTCTGCTTTTGTCTACATGGTAGCCCGCGTATCCGAACACAAGATCGACGAGAATTGGCTCATGCGGCAGGAGGTTCTTTAGACTCGCTCCCTGCGGTGTTGCTGGATAGAGTCCTACCGCACCTACCGGACCGTCGAAGTAGCTCGGATACGCTGCACTTGCACCGCTCACCACAGGCCCGTAAAAGAGCTCGTGATTCCATCTCCTCAGCCGTATGAGCCCTTGATGGCCGTAGCGCCTGAGCTCGTATTCGATCCTGGCTGAGAGCTCCAGTTCAGTGGCTGCCTGCGATATCCACTGAGGTATCTTGCTGAAGACCGCTGCGTGTCTCCGGCCTGCCTCTTTCATAAGAGCTATTTCGTAAGGGGACTTTATTTGTCTCACTTCTCTAATGATCTTCTCGCCATCGACAAACTCCCACGATGGAAAGTATTTTTTCATTCTGAGCAGCTCAGCTGCCGGGATTACCTCCATTTCAACGGCCACGCGATACCGTTGTGAGGGAGAGATATACGTACCGAGGTCGCCCAGGGAGCGGATCTGATAGATTGCATGCAATGGCGATTCCATTCGGGCACGCTCAAGGTTCTTTTGTACAAACAGTATCGACTCTCCCGCTGCAGGGATATACACGGCCCCGGTCTGTACCGTACCGGTCCAATAGAACATGTCCACTGGCTGCAGCATGAGCAATCCATCAAGAGATGATTGTTGCAAGAGCGACTGCACTGTTTCGGTCCGCATCCGGAGTTCTTCAGGAGGCGTCCTTGACAGTATGCGTGTGTCTGTTGGCCCATTCATGAGGGATCCTTTCTTGATTACTTGGGTGCAAGTCCGTATCTTTGCTGCATAGCATGGTGACGTATCAAGGTAATCGCGGAATAATGCTGAGTTGTCAAGCACCGCGCCCGTGCAGGAGCTATGACGGATAAGTAGGGAGGATACCGAACGGTTGCCAGACACCATTGTCCACAGTTGCGCCAGCGCGAGGAGCTAGCCCATGGCCGCGGATACTTCCACCTTACATAAGACACACTTTCGGCGAGTAGTGACACATACCGATTTCGACGGTGCAGTCTGCGCTGCCCTGTGCAGTCATGCTGAGGGAATCGACGTGTTTCAGTTCACAGGGCCAGGATCTATTCTCAATATGGGATTGGGAATAGGACCAGAAGATATTGTATGCGACTTGCCTCACCACCCTGCAGCAGGCCTGTGGTTCGATCATCATGTGGGCAACCTGGAGGATTACCGGCTCAAAGGAGGAAGCATAAACGACATCCAAGGATCCTTTTCTGAGGAAAAGAGCTGCGCACGGGTGGTCTACAACTATTATAAAGACCTCGTTGAGTTTCCTTTGTTTATGGAGGAGACAGTGAACCAGGCCGATGTGATCGATAGTTTTGACTATCAAGGGCTCGATGACTGGCGCACAAAGACACCATCGAGGATCGTATCGGATTCAATGAAGGCTCTCTTCGATACGAGAAGAGAAAGGGATACCTATTATCGACACCTTGTGAGAAAGCTTCGGTCCCTACCGCTCGATCTTGTTGCAGCTGACGAGGAAGTGAAAAAGCGATTTGGTCAGTACGAACAGGAGGAGGTGCGAACTATCGAACTGATGAAGAAGATCGCCACGTTTTCGCCAGACGATCAAGCTGGTGAGATCGTTATCCTCGACACCACCGAGCTTAAACACAACCCACACCTCATAAAGAGCTTGGCGTTTTTGCTGTATCCCACGGCAAAGGCCGTGTTAGAAATACGGCGTCTGTTTGTTCGGGATCGCAAGACAACTACTCTGGGTTTTTCGATGTCATTAGGGCCAGCGATGGAGGTCAGCTCACGAGGAAAGGACATAGGCGACATAATGCGTAGCCTTAACATAGGCGATGGCCATCGAGGTGCTGGGGCTGGTAAGAAGGATTGCAGATCAAAGGAGGAAATGATCAAGCAGAAGGTGTACCTTATGAGCGAGATTGTACGACGTTGGAAGGCCCAGTAACCGTGACCGGATAGCGGTGTGGTAGACGAACGCGGACGGAACGTTAGATCTTTTTTTTCTCCGAGGGGTGCGCTGTAGTGGAGCACATTGCACCATACCTGGAAAAGTACTCGTATCTTGGGATCTTTGTCTTGATTCTTTTGTGTAGTTTTGTGGTGCCGGGATCAAAGACCTTAATTGTTGTCGCTGGGGGCGTACTTGCTGCAGAAGATATGGGGAATCTCTATCTCTACATGGGGGTGAGTATCATCGCGCTCGTGACAGCAGACAGCATCTATTTCGGAATCGGCCGGCTGTTTGGTGAGAGAGTGATGAATATGCCGTATTTTCGGAAGGCAAACAGAAGAGAGCGATTGATCGAGGCGCAAAGACGACTTATGACCTACGGCTGGCTTGCAGTCTTCAGTGCCCGTTTTACTCCTTTTCTCAGGGCGCTGATTTTCGTTGTTGCCGGAGCAAGCGGCATGCCGTATGCAAGATTCTTTCAGGCAGACGCACTATCGGCCTTTTTGATGGTCCCGCTTGTCGCAACCATCGGCTACTTAGTGGCTGAGAAGCGATCCGTGGTGTATAAATACATAAGCGAGGCTGAATATGTACTGGCCATACTCCTGGCGATAGCGATACTGATGTTTCTCTTTTTTCCACGACGGGGCAAGGAGGATTCCTTTAAATAGGAGGTGCGACAATGGGCTCCCGAATGTCCTTAGCAGGGATTTTACTACTTGTAGTAGGGCTCGTTTCCTCGTGTATAGGGATTCGAAGCATCGCTATTGACGAGATTGCTCCTTCGGGATGTGACTTTGTAACTAGCAAGGCACAAGAAATAGGCATTCTTCATCTGATAGTGCCGCCTGTTGAGGATCTTGAGGACCGTGTCATTGCTGATCTTAAGGCAAAAGGTGCCACGAAGAACATAAGGCTTAGGCTGACGGTGCGTGATTTTCTTCTGGTGATTCAACTGTATGAACTGCAAGGCCGTGGCGAGAAATGATGCCAACAGTGCGCATCGCCATTATGTTGGTCCCTTTACCCTCTCGTAACCCATACCATGTGAGCACATCTCCCACGGTCAAGTTAGTGGTAGTATCTTGCGTGCTGGCAGACCGGTAGTCAATGCACGCCTTCGGCCTTCCCTTGAGCTGAGATAAGATCGCGGCAGAGCTGGCTCGGTATAGGGGTGTTGGCCCAAGGGAGAGGTATATGTGCTGTCTTTCGTGTCTCCGGGTCTGGGATGTACGTACCACACTAATCGCTATTGATAGCGAAGCGAGCAATGGCATGGAAAGGATTCTCATATACGTCCTGGAGCAGTACTGTTACTCGATAATTCCTTGGTTGCAAGGATGGCTCGAGTTCTACTTCGAAGAGGCACTCGTTATCAATCGGTATCGTTGTGTGTATGACTATGGGCTCGCTATGTGCTGGGAAGGTGGGCGTGAAGGTAAGTGTGCCTGAGACCTCATCAGGACATGGCGGTCTCCACCTCAGGCCGTCTGGCGTGTTGGCATCGGCATCATAACGGGGTGCCGGATACGCGATCCTTCCGAAAAGTCTGCCTGATTTCCATTTGAGCTCTGACAGCCTGCAAGGAAGCGCTGCAGCGACCGTAAATGGCTTTGAGGCAAGCCGGTAGGGAGCGCCTGGGAAGAAAGGTGGTTCATTACGTGCTGGTCCGCCTGCGTAGTACGTTCCTTGCACCACAAAGCGGTACGTGCCAACAGGGAAATCCCAGGGGATCTCCCAATAGGCGCTCCATACCTGATTATCACCGTACAGAAGCACGATCTCAGGACCAGCATCATCGTAAGGGAGACCGTTAGGCAACAGTACCTGCTCGAAGCCCTGTTCCGTGATCTGCTTCTCAACCGAGATCCTTGGTGTGTCTACTCCTGGGTAACCTCCTCGCCAAGTGAAGACGGCTGTTTGAAAGCGGTGCACGTCAGAGGGCTCGTTCATCGTAATGGGAGGATCTGAGCGTCGTGGATGTATGCCATCTACTGTCACAGGCTCGTAGAGGGGGCTTGTCGCCTCCTTTGGCTCTGTGCCGGACATTATTGAACGGGCAAGCTCGGTAGTGTGCCGGCACATATAGTCTCCCCAGAGTGGTCCCCAAAGGTTTATGCTTATTTCGTATCCTCCAGTGATCCAGTCCTCAGGAGTCAGGAGATATCCAAAGTAGTCCTGCATATAGCCACATACCAGAATTTCTTCAGGTCCGGTTGCAAGTCCTGCCTTGCGAACATCTTCGAGGAGCAGTCCCTTGGAGTGCCATGAAAAAGGGGTGGTCGGTTCGCCAGGATACCCAAGTAGTACGAGGTCCACGATATCAGCCTTCGTCAACCCGCGTAAGGGATCATGAAAGACCCTGGGGAGTCCTCTGAGCAGCGCTGCTGCGTGCTGGATGTGAAAGACCTCGGGAGGCTGCTCGTAAGGTGGTCCGAGCGGGTTCAATGGTTCGATGGTTTCGCGCGCCCAGTCATCGGAGCAGATGTGCAACTCGTCGCAGAGAAAAGCTGAAATGACACCCCCGACAATCGATGACAACCGAGATGGTGGGAGGTGGGCCTTGGGTCTTGAGAGACAATAGAAGGGCTCTGTAGGGAAAACGACCCCACATTGCGCCGCTCCCCACCGAGCGTCAAACGCCGCATATGGCTCGCTCGCATGGTCATAGCCTAAAAGGTCGTAGTCCTGTCTAAGATCCTTGCTGAAGCAGGAAATGCCCTGGAGATCGTCCGTGGTTATAATTCGTGAATAAAGATCCATAATCTTGGGTGCTGCCCAACGGCCTTGAGCTTCGACAAGGATTGGTGGATGTCCTTTTACTGCAGAAGGCTCAATGTCTCCTGAGGCACCCTGCAAGTGCATTGCAACTACTGGTGTGGCAAAGGAGAGCTCGACCTGGTGCTCGATAGCGCCTGAAGTATCAGAAGACATGAAGAGATTTTCTGGACCAAACGTAGTGCTGTGCACTGGGAAATGGAACACGAGCGCATAAGGGCTTCCATCGTATCGGTCTATGCGAAGGATCGTCAACTGATCGTCTTTAAGTGAGCCATCTGGTAACCCGTCTGATACGAGACAGCCGCTTTCGCCTACCCGCCATGGCACCGTGGCATCCACGAGGTCGAATGAATTGTTGATTAGTCTCCTGTCCCTGAACAATTCGTCCTGAGGATCGAAGGGTTTGAGTATTCCAAGTCCGATCCTTGCCCGATCCATCGTCTCCAGAGACTCGATGACAGCTTTGGCAATACTCCAGGCGATCCGCTCAAACACCTCAGGGTGGAAGGTATCTGACGCAAAGTCGCTGAAATACGGAAGCCGCCAAAACCGTGATCCTGCAGCGTGGGTGTGCGATGCAGCGAGCAGAAGATTTCTCTGGAGATCCAATCCTGAACGCTTGTGCACAATCTCGAGTACTCTTCTTCGTAATAGATCTGTGACAAACGCCAACTCGACCCTGCACAGGATAAGGCGTTGTGACGAGCCAGCCTTACGACTCTCGATGCTTAGGCATTTGGCATTTGGGTGCGTATACAACCCAATGGTTGGGAAAAGACAGTCTGCATAGGGGCTTATGCGAGCATCAGGGAGCCTTATAGAACCCCCTCCCAGGATCAAGCTCAAGAGAGGTATCTTCTTATACCGCGCGGCATACCCACTTTGCGGCACGCCGACCGGGATATCGAGTTCTTGAACCCCTACACCTGCATAACATCCGTCAGACGGACTCACATGGTATGGAGGCGGTGTGTCACGGCAGCCTGGAAACACACACGTGCAGCCCAACCAAAAAGATACCGCATAGGCCATTATGGCGGGGGATCTGTTCACGTACATAGATCTGTAACGAGATCAAACAAAACTCGCAGACCGAACTCGAATCCGTCAATAGGAATCCGTTCGTCATGACCGTGCATGAGTTCTATGAAATTAAAGTCGTCTGGGAGCCGGACAGGCGAGAATCCAAAACAGCGAATCCCCAGCCTGGTATAATGCTTTGCATCGGTCAACCCAGGTATCATCAAGGGGATGACGATGGCCTGGGGATCGTGACGCTTCAATGCATCCCCTATATAGCCAAGTATAGGATCCTGGGGTGAGCTGGACACAGCCGGCATATGCTGTGTGACCTCAATCTCGTATTCGTCGCCAATTACCCTCTTGATTTCCTTGATAAATTGCTCAGGCGTCTGGCCTGGCAGTGTTCTGCCGTCAATCTCGAGGGTGGCCTCAGAGGGGAGCACATTTATCTTCTCTCCACCTCGTATCACCGTAGGATTGGCAGTGTTGTGCAGAATGGCATACAGGCTTCGCGCCAGCGCCTTGTCAGGGATTACATATTCGAGGATAAAGTTGCTCAGACGCGGATTAAGTGTCTGGAGTAAGATTCGCTTTTTGGGTAAGGATTGGTGCTTGGCAAGCGCCCTCACGTACGCCTCTGCTTCTCTGGTCTTGTGAAATGGAAGTCGCGATGTTCCTAACAATGCCGCTGCACGTCCGATCCTGGCGACCGCCCCTTCCCAGTTCGGAAGTGACCCATGACCTGGTTCGCCCCTGGCGGTGATTCGTAACCAGCATGCACCTTTTTCGGCTATTTGCACAGGATAAAAGCGCTTACCATCTACTGTCTTGCTAAAGCCACCTATCTCTCCAAAGGCGTATTCTGCACGTATCAGCTCTGGATGATTATCGACCAGCCATTGGGAACCCAACCGACCCCCGGTTTCCTCATCAGCTACCGCTGCAAAGATAAGGTCGCGTTTCAGCGACACCTTATAGCGTCGTGCCAGCACCAGGCACATCATGGACATGACGACCATGTGCTTCATATCGAGGGCACCTCGGCCCCAGATGCATCCTTGGGCAATGTCGGCACCAAACGGGTCCCGGGACCAGTGCTCTTTTTCGACACCGACCACGTCGACATGTGCAGTGAGGAGCAATGGCTGTTTTGTTCCATTGCCCTTGAGCCTTGCAACGAGGTTTGCACGACCAGGCGCAGATGCAAAGGTCTTGAATTGTATTTTTTCTTTCGCGAGCTGCGAGGCCAGGTAGTTGACCACTACTGCCTCATTCCCAGGAGGATTGGTCGTGTCCATACGAAGGATGTCTCGCAATCGGACAATCGCCTCTTCTACGATCTCCTTCCAGTCTGCCTCAGGAATTGCTTTGTCCCTCTTAGCCATCGTGCAAACTCTCCATACTCTCACTCCCATCACAGTGGGGTTGACCCCTAGATCCAGCCGTGCTGTCTGTACCAATCGATAGTTTCTCTGATTCCGATGCGTGCATCAGGATACAAGAACCTATAGCCAAGGTCTTTGAGTTTTTGATTGCTGTACGATATGTCCTTCCCGAGGAAATGTACCGTATCTTTTTCCAGGTGGGGTGCGGTCTTGAGAACATGCTTTGAAATCTGCTCGTCAACGAGTGCCACTGCCAGCATGATACTTCTGAAAGCCCACATTGGAATTGGCGGAAGGAGCCTCACCGGGACGTTGAGCGTTTCACCCATAAACTGGAAGAACTCGACCAAAGTGATCTGTGTGTCGTCATTGAGATTATAGGCCTCGGCGTCTGCCTCTTTGTTGGTTGCAAGAAAGAGCGCTGCACTGCACACATCCCGGACATGTACGAGGGGGATCCTTGTCGTGAAATTGCGTGGGATAGCGAGGCGCTTCTGCTTTGCCAATGTCATGAGCATTTGACCCATTCCGTACACGCATCGAGGCCCATACACACCACTAGGCCGGACAATGCTGTAGCGAAGGCCATGGGTCCGTCCCATCCTCATGACCAGTTGTTCTTGCTCGTGCTTGGATTTGAGATAGTTATTCGGTGGGGCCTTGGGATCTTCTTCCTTGATGGGCAGAAATTCTGCCGGTGGAAATCCGTACACACCTCCTGCCCCCCACAACACGAGCTTCTCAAAATCCTTGGCTTCAAGAAGGAGTGTGCAAAGGGTCTGGGTGCCCTTAATATTTACCTGCTCGAGCAGCTCCCAGGGGGCACTATAATTGAATACCGCGGCGATGTGGAATACATACTGTACCCCGTCCAGGAGACCAGAGAGGGTCTCAGGTCGAGTCATGTCCGAGGGAATGAACTCGATACCGAGGTCCTTGAGCACGCTCGGAAAACGCCCTTTGTGGCGATCGTCCCGTTCATAGGCTGAGGCGAGATCGGTGGCCCTGATGCGGTGGCCTGCTTCGTGTAACACCTCAACCATGTTCGTCCCGATGAATCCACAGGCACCTGTGACGAGACTTAGCGGACTCGCCTTTCGCGGTGCCGTAGGCTTTCGTTGTACTGTGCTCCGTTTTTGGCTTCCAGACCGTGGCTTTGGCATAGTGACCCCCTTGTCAGATCCGTAGTACGCGCTCTCGTGAGGAGACTCCACTTCACCTCGTGGTGTATGTACGTTGGCTTATCGCCAGTTGGTTCATGGCCATCAGGTCAGTGACACTGTATGGAAACCAAGGTGGCTTGTCAATTCTCGTATGTAAGGTAGACGATGCACGCGAACCTATTGTACTGCAGATGCCAGGGCAGCCTTGAAATATACGAGGCATATTAAGTAAACTCTGTATTTATGACGATGATCAGGGTGATACTCGCCCTGGAACTTAGTCTCGGCAACGTGGTTAACAAGGCTACCTTCATCCGTCTCTGCTATGGGAATCTTCAGGAGAGCATTAGCCGTGTTACAAAAGGTCGGAAAGGAAGCGGTTCGATTCGTCGTGAACGATATTCCTACGAGATACGTGAATTTCACGTACAATCTTTATAGCCGTTTTTACCAGGGGCAGCTTCGATTGGGGCTTCCTGTTTCGAAGAAGCTTATCCAATCGAGGGAGGAAATCCGGGTCCGTGCTGCAGGAAAACTTGCCTTGACACTGTATCATATCTTTTTCCACGTGACGGGGTGCCGCTACCCAAGAAACGAAATCAAATTGGTACTACTCGACGAACTGGACAAAGAACGACTTCGGCTGACCGAGGACGTGATTTTCCTCAGCCAGAAGGAGCTCCACCATCTAGCTGAAGAACGGTTTCATATTCCTAGACGCTATATCGCAGCCATCATCAAGGAGGCCGACCGTCGAAGGATTCTCAAGGAGTCCCTGAAAAAAGAACGCTTACCTGCCTACTTTGAGAGCCAGATCGAAGAAAGGGAGCAGAACGGGAGGGGCGACTACGAAATTGTGTACTATAGGGATTTTACTGACGAAGGTAAGGAGATTGGGTTTCGCCGCCTTGCCAGTATGGAGGAAGTAACCTCGGGCGACAACAGACCATCTGTTGTCCTTGTGCCCGGCATAGCCAACAACAGCAACTGCTTCAATGTGAGCAATCGATATTCGATTGCCAAAGATATGGCTGATATGGGATTTTGGGTGTATTTGTTCGATCCGAGGGGAATGGGCGTAAACGAAGGTAAATTCGACCCATTCTACACTGTAGATACACTCATAGACTACGATCTTCCGACAGTGACTCGGTTCATTTACGCCAGGAGCAAGGGCAAACCTATGATTCTCGTAGGGCACAGCATGGGCGGCATCGTCTCTGAAAACATGATCCTCAATTGGAGTCTCAGGTGCAACCTTGATCATATTGAAAACCTCGATGCCAGCCAAAAATCCCATCTCGATAGGATCCTTCCTCCACTTGAAGATGCCAAGCGCTACCTAAAGATGATCAGGGGAGTGGTAACGCTCGGTTCGCCTAAATTTTTCCAAAAGATGACCCACGTGTTGCTCCCCTCGGTCCTATGGCTCAACCACCTATCGAGGATCTTTCGATTAAGATACGTGCCGTTTGGAGAATCCATTTGGCTCCTCACCAGTGTTCCCGGCCTAAGGGAAGCGAGCAGATTTATTCTCAACACCAACATAGGAGATCTCAATCCCCTTATTTGTCCTAAAAACCACAAGAGTGACAAGCGATTTATTGAAAAGTACTTTCAAAGTGCTGGCGAATCGATTCCTCTTGGCCTAGGGTTTCAGTTCCTCAAGGCAATCTACAATGGTGAAGGCTTTAAGAGGATGGATCAGTCGAGGCTAAACTATTCGAATTACCTATCCTATTTCCCTGACAACATACCTGTATTTCACTTTTGGGGATCTCGAGATGTCCTGTCGCCTCCCGCGAATCTTCGATACAGCCAATACTATCCCCATCGGATCAAGAAAGTGTACAGGTTGGAAAAGGTCAAGGACTTGACAAAGGTTGAGGTTGTTTCCGACAGAAGCCAGTTGATAGATTTTGTAATCGAAGGTGCAGGCCATGTTGACTTGCTCTACGGCAAGGTGGCTGAAGAAATAGTACATCCGCTCCTGATGAGGATTGTCCAGCAGGCGTGGGGGGGATGGAAGTACCCTGAACAGCAGACATCCGGCACTGACTGATATGTCACGTCTGCCTGCACCGCACGTATCGTCCTCTTCAGCACGATAGTATTCCTCCCCGTTAAGAGACTTCTTTGCAAGCACAAGTGCAGCCGTAACAATGTGCTAAAAATGGGATACCGGAATGACAACTAAGATCAATACAATGTATTGACATACTTAAAGTAATACTTTATTATACGCCTGGTTTTTCTCACGTGGAGTGGAAGAAAAACCTGGCCGTATCGCATGGAATCCTCATGTTACGTATCGCACAAGAGGTGAGTTCTTGTGAGGGTTGGTTGTCGCACGGCATATAGTTGCGTGTGGATCTGTGTGGTGGTGATGGCCTTTAATGGCCTTAACCAGACTTCCGCAGCCTCGCCCCAAAAGGCACCCTCACTCAGAATCCTCGAGCGTGTGGTGTGTGCCCCTAGTCCGGATCACACGCAGGTGCGATTGGAGTGTGATCGACAGGTATCCTATGTGTGCTCTACTCTGCCAGGCGATACCGCGAAGGGACTTCCACAAAGGGTATACTGCGATCTTTCTTCTGCCACGAGCAAGAAGGAGGTGCCGCGTCATATCCCAATTGATCAAGGGCCATTACAAGGGGTCCGCATCGGGCAGTTCGATGCCAAGACAGTACGGGTGGTATTCGATGTTCGGGATCTTGGCGGATATGAGATCAGTTGTGTTTCCAGTCCGTTTACGATTGTCGTGGACCTGTGGTCAACGAAGAAGGTGAGTGAGACCGATGAGCGAACATCGCTCAGTGCTTCAAGTGAGCAGCCGAGTCCGACCCAAACTGGGTCTGCATCTCGTTCTGAAAAGGGAGCACAGAAGTCGGCTCCATCAAGGATGCAAGCACGTCGTCCTTCCAGCCCTTCCATGCCCAGGATTGTAATTGATCCTGGTCATGGTGGTGATGATCCTGGGGCTATTGGACCAACTGGCCTAAAAGAGAAGGACGTCACCTTGAGAATTGCCAAAATGCTCAAGGCTCGCTTGAACGCTGCAGGCAATCCTCATGTGTTTCTTACGAGACACAAAGACATCTACGTGTCGTTAAAGAAAAGGACAGCAATTGCAAATGCTAAGAACGCAGACATTTTTATCTCGATCCATACAAACGGTCACTCCGACCCCTCTGTTTCAGGGGTTGAAACCTACTATCTCGATAACACCACTGATAGGGCTGCTATACGGCTTGCGGCATTTGAGAACGCATCTGTAGGCCATTCTCTGACGGATGTGCAGCGCATACTCATGGCCTTGCGTCGAAACAGTAATGTGCTGGAATCCAATGCACTTGCGCATGCCATCCAGGATTCACTGGTGAAAGCACTTTCCAAGAAATTCAAAGGGGTCAATGACAACGGAGCAAAGGCTAACCTTTTTTACGTACTCCTTGGTGCTGAGATGCCTAGCGTTCTTGTGGAGGTATCCTACATTACCAATCCACGTGAAGAAGCTCGACTCAGAGATGAGCAATATCTGGGGGTCGTTGTGGAGGGGATCTACGGTGTAGTGAAAGGGTACCTGTCACAAGATCTTGTTCCTACCATTCAGGCAATGAGATAACAGCTCCGTTGCCGATGATGTTGTACTATGTAGGACACATGCGGGAGACGCCGCGCCCCCATTGGTGCAACACCCATGGGGCGACGCTATTGACATGTCCGGTGATTTGTGTTCCTTTAGTAACGAGGCTCCCGGTTGATAGTTCATGATTTCAGGTGTTGGCAGGTGCTACTGCGTGCTTCCCTGAGAAAATAGAAAAAACGGGGCGAACGTTTTCAAGAAGGATACGTGCGTAGATTGAGATAACCCAGTCTGTAGCAGAGGAGCAGACACGTTATGAAGCGGACCTATCAGCCCCGCAACCTTCGGCGAAAGCGGACCCATGGGTTTAGGGCACGGATGAAAACAAAGGCCGGAAGGAGAGTGTTGAGCAGAAGGAGAGCTAAGGGTAGAAAGCGGCTTTGTGTCTAATAGGTAGCCATGTCGAAGGTTGGGAGAATCTCCACAGCGATAGCAGTCCATGACCATAGACTACAGTTCGGGTCGACACAAGCAAGAACACGACTACTCGTTTCCCAAGCAGGCACGATTGCTGCGACGATCGGAGTTTCTGGCGGTTACGAGAAAAGGTAAGAGATACGCGTCGCGGTATTTTATCGTACACCTCTCGCCTAACGACAAGAATAGACCTCGTTTAGGGGTTACGGTGAGCAAGAAGATCGGAACAGCGGTGGTGAGGAATCGGCTCAAGCGAGGTATCCGAGAGTTCTTTCGAACGCATCAACATTGTGTACCGTGCGCTACGGATGTCGTTGTCATTGCGCGGAAGGGCAGTGCAGGTATTACCACTAGAGTGATACACGAGGAACTGAAGGCCCTCCTTTTGGAAAGGAGCAGGGCGAAGGTACGCCATAGCGGAGATCACCAACGCCAATGATCAAGACCATGTTGATTGTGCTTATTAAAATCTATCAAAATGTGATTTCTCCCTTTCTTGGGCCGTCCTGTCGTTTTTATCCCTCATGTTCCCAGTACGCGATCGAGGCACTCACGAGGTACGGCGCCTGGAAGGGCTGCTGGTTGACACTACGACGATTACTCAAATGCCAGCCTCTCCATCCCGGTGGATACGATCCTGTTAAATAAATCTCGCCATGTCGACACACACGTATGCAGAGTGGCAGAGGGGCATGACTGTCATGGTGGTTCAACAGGGGTAGACGATACCTCGGTGTAGGAAGGACATGGAAAAACGATTTTTACTGGCGATTGTCCTCTCATTCCTGATATTGCTCGTATATCAGGCCTATGTCGAGCGACACTACAGACCATCCCAGCCACCGCATCCTGGATCGGCGCCAGCCGGGATCACTTCACCAAGTGGCGAGGCAGGACACGGTGGCACTGATACCAAGCCGCCGCAGGGAGACAGCCGAGCCTCGGTTGAGAAAAAAGCAGCTGCAGTGCTTCTCTCTGAAGGGCCCAGGGACACTCTGCCCATGTGCACAGAGCTGGTCGTCGATGCACCGCTTTATAGGGCAGTATTGTGCGCCCAGAGCGGTAGACTGATGAGTTGGAAACTAAAGAACTATAGGACTCGTGAGACATGTTCTTGTGATCTTCCTGGCGTACGGCATATTGTTGGAAGTGGACGAGAACGCAAGGACGAACGTTCAGCAGAACTGATCGAGCGCATTCATGTAAAGAATCCCCTTGAGCTTCCACTTGGATTGGAGCTCATCAGCGAAGGAGTACGTACGCCTATTACCGCGATATTTCGACCTGATCGCGACCACATTGATATGACCAAAGAGACAGGCTCCCAGACGGTGGCGTTCGTTGGTGAGACAGCGTTAGGGAGCAGCATCCGAAAGATTTTTACATTTTTCCCTGACAGCTACCTTGTGCATTTGAGGGTTGAAATAGGAGAGGTGCGACCAGAATTTCACGATCTTTCCATTGGACTCATGCTTACTGAAGACGCCCGGCAAGGAGACGGTGACCGTTATTCATTTTCGGGATTCATGGCGGTTGTAGATGGATCTCTTACCAAAAATGACCCCAAGAAGATAGATGAAAATCCAGTCTATCATGCAGGCAAGATCGATTGGGCGGGTTTTTCGGATAAGTATTTCTTGACGGGAATCGTGCCGATCAATACATCTGTGACCAGCGTACGGGTTGAGAAGGCTCGCCAGGATCTTCTTGCTTCGAGTGTTATCTATAACATTCAGCCGCACTTGGAGGGTGGTAGTGCGGTGTTCGAGTACAATTTGTATGTTGGTCCGAAGGATATGGACGTACTTAAAAAGACAGGATACGCACTCGATAGATCTTTAGACCTCGGCTGGTTTGGTCCCATTGCAAAACCGCTGCTTGTTGTTCTCAAGTTCTTCAATCGGTATACGCATAACTATGGCGTCGCCATTATCTTGCTGACTATTGTGATCAAGATTCTTTTTCATCCTCTTACAAGAAAACAGTATGCCTCCATGAAGGAGATGCAGAAGCTACAGCCCAAGATGCAAGCACTCCGAGAGAAGTTCAAGGATGACCGTGAGCGGTTGAACAAGGAAATTATGGATCTGTATCGATCGCACAAGATAAACCCGTTGAGCGGCTGCTGGCCGGTGCTACTGCAGATCCCTGTGTTTTTTGCCCTCTACAAGGCCTTGCTCAATTCAATCGAGCTTCGACAAGCACCTTTTTTCTTGTGGATCAAAGATCTTTCCGATAAAGATCCTTGTTACATTACTCCCGTCATCATGGGGCTGAGCATGTTCATCCAACAGAAGATGACCCCAGCTGCGGGGGATCCTGCTCAACAGAAGATAATGCTGTTCATGCCGATCATTTTTACGGTCATGTTCTTGAATTTTCCCTCTGGCCTTGTCGTGTACTGGCTCGTGAACAATCTTATCAGTATCGGCCAACAATACTTCGCTCAGAAAGAGGGCCGGTAGTCGTAACGGGAGGAGGCATATCTATGCGGTTTGTCGAAGTGGAGGCAAAGACAAAGGAAGAGGCGCTTGAGAAAGCAGCACGGGAGCTCGGAGTTCCCACGCATGAGATAGGCATTGAAGTCCTGTCGGACAGCCTCAAGGGGTTCTTTGGGCTGGTATCTGGACGAAAGATCAAGATTCGTGCGTGGTCAAAGAAGGAGAGCAGAGAATCGACTGACGACCTTGATGCCGAGATAGAAACATCGGGCCCTCGACCACTGGCTGCAACGGCCAACGTAGTGTCCGAGAAAGCACGGCAGGCACAGGAGGTCCTTACCACACTGCTTGGCTGGCTCTCTGACAAGGCAGAGGTCGACGTAAAGGAGAATGAAGAAAGTATCCAGTTGGAGATCCGCGCCGAGCGCAATGGACTCCTCATAGGGAAGCGAGGCCAAACCCTGGACGCACTTCAATATCTACTCAACAAGATCGTCAATCGCGGCCAGGGGCCGTGGAAGAGGATAGAAATCGATATGGAGCAGTACCGAAGCAGGCGGGAGCAATCGCTCAAAAAGATGGCAGTGCGCTTGGGAGAGAAGGCGAAGAAAAAGAAAAAACCGATTACGATCGAAGCCATGAATGCCCATGACCGACGGATCGTACACCTTGCGTTGAAAAGTGATGCCGCGCTTGAGACCCGCAGCATTGGAAAAGGAGAGATGAGGAAGCTGGTCATTCATCCTTTGAATGCGGGGAAATCAAAAGGGAATGAAACCTCTGGAGCCCCTGGCTAATGGCGATACGATCGCTGCCGTCTCTACACCGCATGGTATTGGCGGGATTGGTATAGTAAAGGTATCCGGACCTCACGCAGAAAAGATTGCGCATACACTCTTCCGTCCAAGGCGTCCTGTTACCGATTTCGTTTCGCATCGTCTCTACTATGGGCATATCATTGACCCGCACCAGCAGGATGCGGTGGTCGATGAAGTACTTGTTGTGCTCATGAGGGCCCCCCATTCCTATACCAGGGAAGATGTGGTGGAGATCCAATGTCATGGCGGCTACATGTCAGTCCAAAGGATTCTGGATCTCGTGCTTGCCGAAGGGGCTCGATTGGCTCGTCCCGGCGAGTTTACCTTGCGTGCCTTTCTCAATGGCCGCATAGACCTCACGCAAGCAGAAGCAGTCCTCGATGTGGTAGAGGCAAAGACGAGGGCTTCTTCTCGGTTGGCGCAACACCATCTCTCCGGCTTGCTCTCCCAGGAGATACACAGGATAAGAGAAGTGCTGTTCGATCTCCTGGTTCGCATAGAGGCAGGACTCGATTTTCCTGAAGAGGAAGATGTCTCTGAGGTACCTTCTTCTGAGATCGTGGTATCATTGGAGAAGTGCATCAGGGATGTGGAAAAACTTGCCAGTACCTACCGGGAGGGACATCTGCTTCGAGATGGAGTCAAGATGGTGATCGCTGGCAGGCCGAATGTGGGGAAGTCTACGTTGATGAATGCGCTCCTTGGAAGGGACCGAGTGTTGGTCAGCCCTGTACCTGGAACCACCAGGGACTTTGTCGAAGCAGATATGGCCATAGGAGGCATTCCTGTGACGGTGATAGATACTGCTGGGCTGCGTACGCCAGGGGAAGGCATCGAGGCCATGGGCATCGAAGTCGCAATGGATCAAATCGCAAAAGCTGATATCGTTCTCGTGCTCTTTGATGCGAGTGCCATGGTCCCTTCGGAGTGCGAACAGCTCATTGAGCTTCTTCCCGAGAAAGAGCGCATTGTCGTGGTGATCAACAAGATTGATCTGGTAGATGCAGCCGCACTCGAGCTAGCCTCGCCAATGGTGGATTCCTTTCCGCATGTGAAGGTCTCTGCACTTTATCGCCAGGGTATCGACGCGCTCAAAGAAACAGTGCTCAAGTTCCTTATCCGCGATGGCATCGATATCGATTCCAGGGTCCTCGTGACCAGTGCCAGACACGTTCAGGAGATGCACGCATGTTGCCACGCACTGGAACGGGCCAGATCTCGGGCGTGTGAGGCAGAATGTTATTTCGACCTCATTGCTGCGGACCTGAGGGATGCATTGAGCCGGCTGGATGAAATTGTCGGAACAACGACAACACAGGATGTCCTGGATGCCATCTTTTCACGTTTCTGCATAGGAAAATGATCCACCTATGTTACCAAAGGAGTGTGAACCGGATCTGAACCTTGTCGATGTCATCGAGGCGATTGCCCTTGCTGTCCTTGAACACGTTACCCGGAAAGAGGTGTCCGTACTGGATCCCTACCACCGCATCCATATAGTCCCACTTGTACGTATAGGAAACACCCAGGTCAATCTCTGTCCCGAGATAGTGATTGCTGGATGGCGCACCAAATGGGTTGTATACGCCCGCAGCGCCGCCAAAGAGGCCGTCGATTGAAGGATCGACTACGTCTGTAGCCGTACGGGCAAACAGAACGCTTAGGATGCAGTCCAGATGTTCATATGGTGCAGCCTTGAGCGTCGGCGCGACATACACTGCGTTGGTGACTGCGCCATTGGTAGGCAGCAGGTCTGCGCCGAGTGGAGGGATAGGTCCTGCCTCTCCGAATTTATGTATCGCATTATACGTGGAGGCATTCGAGACATTGGCCCAGAGGTCTTCGAACAGAATCATCCCTACGTTGTAATCAGGATGGAACTTGAACGATTTGACCGTCGTATCGAACGGGTCAGAGTCACCGGACGCGTAGCCGACTTCGATGCGGCCTTCAAATACCGGTTTTCTTATGCCACCGCGAAGCACCCACCCATGTTGGGAGACATCGCTCTCAGTAAATGGATGCTCGGGGCTCTGAAAACTCTGTGAAACAGTCAAATTCGTCGTGCCAGTGATTCTGGCCAGTTCTCCTTCGACAAACAGCTC